>SXGU01150400.1_pt1 | contig 41233 bp, 39 predicted proteins | sample 3174531 | NCBI WGS metagenome assembly SXGU01 (sample SAMN11356863, study PRJNA531348) | freshwater metagenome | isolation source: freshwater sample F1-140 | place: China: Fuxian Lake, Yuxi | collected 2017-12-25 | reverse complement strand
CGATCGAGCCGGTGCTAGCGAAAAAATTGATCGGGCCCGTCATGGTTTCATCATGGGGTTTCATCATGGGGTTTCATGACGGGGTTTCATGATGGGCGCCGTTGCAGTATTCAGGCCTGTGGCGTGTTCATATCAATTCGGCGTGTCACCTTCGCGCGCCAGCCCTCGTCCTCGGCGATCTTCTGGATCTGCCTCCGAGCCTGCCTCATGGCGCGGCTGCGCTCCCCCGATACCCTCCCGTCGTGAAGTCTGACAAGCCATCGCCCTCGCGCGCCACCCCCAAGTCTCACTCATCGACAGCCGATTCTTTGAACCAAGTTGGGTTTAGTGGAATGGAGCTGCATCCATTGGTGCTTCGGGGGATCCATCGCCTTGGGTATCCAACGCCGACGGAGATCCAGGCGAAGTTCATTCCAATCGCACGAGGCTTGCGCGATGCGATCGGACTTGCGCCGACTGGGACAGGGAAGACGCTTGCGTATGGAATCTCCTTGGCTGACGTGCTGCTTCGGGACAAGCCGCTTGAACGAGTGCGGCGCAAACCAGAGTTGAGTCAGCGATTGCGCGCCATTGTCGTTGTGCCCACTCGTGAACTCGCGCAGCAGGTTGGAAAAGAGATTCAAGAACTCGTCAAGGGATCGCTGCTGCGCGTCGTCAGCGTCTTCGGCAAGGTTGCACTCGCGCCGCAGCGGGACGCGGTCCAAAGCGGAGTAGACATCGTCGTTGGAACTCCCGGACGCATCCGCGAACTCCTCGACATCGGCGCGTTATCCCTCGCGTTCGTGAAGTGCATCGTGATTGACGAAGCGGACCGCATGCTTGACATGGGTTTTCTTCCGCAAGTCGAATGGCTTCTTGAGAGGACGCCTCCCGGGCGACAGCGTTTGCTGCTCTCGGCAACGCTCCCGCGCGAAGTGGAATCGCTCGCCGAGCGCATGTTGCAGAATCATGTGCGTATCGAGGCAGGGGAACGCAATACGGCCGCTGCGCACCTTGCGCACAGCCGCTTTCTCGTGGGAGATGAACTCAAGACCGCGCTGTTGCTGCAACTTGCGGTCGAAGAGGGGATGAGCGCTTTCGTCGTCTACTGTCGAACGCGCAGGCGCGTCGGTTGGGTCGTCGGCGCGTTGCGTCGGCATGGCGTCGAAACAGCGGAGTTTCATGGCGAACGATCGACGCTCCAGCGACAGAAGTCCTTGGACTCATTCGCCACCGGGAAGTCGCGCGTACTGGTCGCGACCGATGTTGCCGCGCGTGGTTTACATATTCCACGGCTCAAGACGGTTGTGAATTACGATGTGCCGACGGAACCGCAAGAGTGGTTGCATCGCGTGGGCCGAGCAGGGCACGGCTCGCAGTTGTCGAGCGAGCTCGAAGCGAGCGAGGCAGCGAGCATCACTTTCATATCTCCCCACGACATCGAGGCGTGGGATCGCATCATCGCTCTCGCACATCCAGTGGTGACAGCGCGCAAACTCCCTTCGCTTGAGAAGTTCGCGCGAAAGATTGACCTCGAAAAATCCGCCCGCTACTCCGCCCGCGCAGAGCGAGAAGCCAAGGCGACGCTCGACGAAGTGAAGGCCGCGAAGCCTCCACGAAGCGCGGATCGCTTCGAGTCGAAGCGTTGGCGCGGAACGAAGGCGTCAGCAAAGATCGCGAAGGGTGAGAAGCCAGGTTCTGGCGTGAAGCGGATCGCGCGGGGTTCTGCGTGAGTCGCGAGCGCGGATGCGTCTCGCTGTTCTTGCCGAACCTCGGCGTCGCGATTGGGATCTCGTCGTGGGCCTTTATCACGATGTTCTGCTTCGCCTACTGGCGCGTGGAGACGATGTGGCGAGGATCAGGCGCGCAAGTGACCAGCGTGATTCGCTGCGGTTACCAGTGGTTCGCGTCGCAGGATTCCGTGTTCGGCGCCGAGTGGGTCAACTTGCAACCCAGCTCCGCATTGCGATCCAAAGATCTCGTTGACGGCGATCTTCCAAATTGGGCGGAACCAGGTCCACCGCGCGAACCCATCGAAGGGTTGCGCGTCGGAGCGCTCGCGGTCGGTTGGCCTGCACCGTGGGTGGTTTGGACATTCGAAACTTCGAATCCGAAAGACCTCTTTCCTCCCTTTGCAGAAATCGACGATCAGGACACAAGCCTGCCGAACGCATGCGAGGTACTCCGAGGCGTGCGGCCTGGTCCCGTACCGCGATGGGAGTTTCGCCCGGGTGGAATTTTGGTCACGCTCTTGCCTCTAACGACGGTGTACGGAGTCGCCCTGCGTTGCGCCTTGCGTTGGGCGATGCGTCGGTGGATGCTGTCACTCAGCCGGAAGCATCGGCAAGAGCACTTGGATCAGCAGTGCGAGGCCAACGGCGATGCCAACCATCGCAGCGAGGATCTGCGCCGTCATCTTCAAGGTTGAAGGCCAGAAGTCAGCGATGTCCGTGACACGCGTCGCCTTGTAAGCCATCGCGAGGAAAAAGGCCATCGGAATCGACAGCGCCCACCACCACTGCGCTGCGCCAGGTGCGGGCTCAAGGATCGGAGTCCACGCAAGGATCGTGGGAAGAAGTGAATTGCTCATGCCTGCCCCCGCGCATCAACGGCGCGCCGAGACGGTGCTTCGCTTTGACGTATCCCAGCGTCAAGCAAGACAACGATGTTCATCAAGCCAGCGAGAAAAACGAGCAGGGTTCCAAACTCATTGGAATGCGCAAGACCCTTGAAGCTTGAGATCTTCGGAACATCCTCTGGATTCATCGCCGTGCCATACGGAACCGCCGACGCAATGAGCGGTGCGGCGCGACCAGACTTCAGGTAGTACGAGTTCGCCATGTCTGCGGCGATGACCAACGGCCCGGCCCCGACTTGCCCCGCGAACCAGAGTCGATCCTCGGTGCTGTCCACGCAATCGAGACCGCCAACGAGCAGCCCTGACAGAAAGAGCCCGATCACGCCCACGCCAGCCAGGATTCCGCGTTTTCGTGCGCCTGCGGACCATTGCCCGAGTCCAGGAAGCACCCAACCCAGCAGGGCAAAGAGCGGGCGAAAGGGCTGTTGCGGCGTGTCAGACATGAATCTTGCGAGAGTTTGGCATGCGCCTTCAATCGGCACCTGTGTTGTGTCGATGCGAGAGAGGTCGCAGTGTAGCGCCGCGGGCTTCCACTTCCCTTGGTGCGTTCGAAGCGGCACAGGATCTCGTCTTATGAAGAAGACTACACCATCGAAATCTCACGCAAGCAAGCCACCTGAGTCGGCGCAGTGTGGGTCGGTTGTCGATCGTCGCCTTGGTTTGGATCGTCGTCTCCTTGCAGGCGAAACTTCTTCGACAAACCTCGAGCGTCGTCGCGGACCTGGGCGTCGCCTCAGCGACTTCGTTCGCGATGCGGAAGAAGGTCAAACTTCGCCGGAACAGTTCATGTTCCTGATGGCGATCGACACATTCAAACGCGTGAACGGAAAGAGTTTCCCGAGCTGGACGGATGTCCTTGAGATCGTTCGGAAGCTTGGATACCGCAAGACAATGCCGACCGAACTCAACCTCGGTGGACGGGTTGAGGACTGGCTTGAGCGCGCCGACGCGCCAGCTGCTGTGACCAAACCCAAGGCTTGGGAAGAAGAAGATCGCGACGCGGCCTGATTCCGGAGCCAAGCGCCATCAACAATCGTCGGGAGAGAGCATCGCGGCACCCCAATTGGGGTGCCGCGGTTGTTTTCTGGGTTTCGAATCGGGTCCGTCGAAGGAGAAGACGACGGTTGAGGGCAGGGGGTTGGGAGCCTTACCCCTCCCTGGCGATCGACCTACTTCTTGAAGTGGTCGAGGTTGATTTGAATATATTTTTTCCACTCTAAGGGCAAATCGTCTGCCGGGAAGATCGCTTGCACCGGACATTCGTCCACACAGAGACCACAGTCGATGCATGTGTCAGGGTCAATGTAGAGCTGCTCCGCAGTGGCATGATCCGCTGCCTTCTTCACCGGATGAATGCAATCGACAGGGCAGACATCAACGCACGAAGCGTCTTTCGTTCCGATGCAAGGTTCAGCAATCACATGCGCCATGAGGGTTCCTTTGAGTCGTGAGCGCAGCATCGTAGCGGCGCAACGCAACTCCTCAAGTCTTCTCCTCGCAATTCACGGAATGCCTTGTTTTCCGCCGTTTCGTGCTGCGCCACCGGCGACGGCGCTGCGTTCGAAACAAAAACGCCGAAGGCCGCACAACACTGCGCGGCCTTCGGCAATCAGCGGGTCAGAAGATTACTTCTTCTTCTTTGCAGCCATTGGGAGACTCCCTTGTAAAACGCTACGCTCTTTGCGTCGGAGGTGGAGGCAGCTGGCGTAGCGGTGAGCTGACTCCGCTTAGAGTTATACACACATCGGACGATTGAGGAAAGTCACTTGACAGAAAACTTTTTGCAAATTTCTAAATCGCCTACTGACTCGCGTTGTCACATCGCGATCGTCGGTGCGAAAGGTCGGATGGGTCAGCGCATCTTTGTGTTGACTCAAACCGACGAGGAAGTCGTCGTCGGTGCATGCTTCGATCGACAAGAAGTCGTACTCAATGATGGCTTGCCGATCGATGTGGTGATCGATTTTTCGAGCGACGAAGGGTGCCGTGAGGCAGTTCGAATCGCATCTCAACACCATGCGTCGCTCTTGGTCGGAACAACTGCTTTGACCGCGCCATCACGCGATCTACTGCGGCTTTACGCCAATGAAGCAGCGGTGATGGTGTGTGCAAACACCAGTCTTGGGGTCGCCGTGACCCGACATCTTGCCCGCGAGGCTGCTCGACTTCTCGTTGGTGCCGGATGGAGTGTGGACATCGTCGAGACGCATCACCATCGCAAGGTTGATGCGCCATCTGGCACAGCCATTGCCATCGCTTCAAGCTTGGAGGAAGGCGGCATGCCTGTGGCAGCTGATTGCATCCATGCGATTCGCGCTGGCGACACCGTTGGCGAGCACGAAATCCGACTCGCGGGACCGTTTGAACGGATCACCATCACCCATGATGCGGTGTCGCGAGATCTCTTCGCGATGGGTGCGATTCGCGCGGCAAAATGGCTCAAAAACAAGGCGCCCGGCATGTACTCGATTGAGGATTCCATGCGGGCTGCGCCTCTCGAACGGCCCGCTGTTTAGGGGTTCTCTGGCGTCATGCCATTGGCCGCAAGATAGGTCTCTTTGATCCGCAGATCGCTTGCTTGATCCGGCACGCGAGCGCGAATGATCCCCTTCTTCGGGTTGTACCAAAACATTGCGTGGCGCCCGCCCGTGAAGGACATCTGTTTGGGATGCTCGCGGTCAACTTCGTCGCGTGAGGCGAGTTCAACCCAGGGCGCATCTTCAGGAGCGAGTCGGTTGATCGGGGTCCCGCCCTCAAACCATCGCGGGTCGATTGAGGCGGGGTATCCATCGGAGTTCAACCGATCGCCACCAAGGGTCGCTTCCATCGCGATATGCGTTTGAATGGTGCGCACTGCGGCTGCGGTCGCGAGTGTGCGAAGCGCCGCGTCCTCTTGATCGCGCCACCATCCGAGAGTGCCTAAGCCAACAGCAGCGAGCGAAGCGAGAAGCGCGATGTCGAAGGCGATGTGCAGCGGTTTCATAAATGGTGTGTGCCGCTCGTCGCCTTAGGCGAGCTGGCTCAAGTATGCAAAGGGGGACACTCAAAGGTCGATTGTGGTTGCGCAGTTGGCAAGTGAACGCGCGGAGCACGACACTCTTCTGTGCTGCACACGCCGTGTGGTTGGTCTGTAGCGGCTCAGATCGATTGCGCGACGAAGTCTGTACAGTTCCCTCAATGTCAGATGCAGCACCGTCCATCGTGGTGAGAACGCTTGAATGCGGTATGACGCTCTGTGTGGAGCCCATGCCCGGCGTCCGGACGGTGGCGGTGAATTGGCTGATTCCAGCCGGACACGCGACCGATGCGCCCACGGGGCTAGGACATTCTGCATTGCTCGCAGAGTTGATCCAACGCGGCGCGGGCGACCTCGACAGTCGGCAACTTTCGGATGCGCTTGATCGGGTCGGCGAGCAGCGCGCCGTCGCCTCCGCAGCCTCTCACATCGTGTTTTCTGGCCTTTCTCTCGGCGACCGACTTTCGAGTTCGCTCGGGTTGGTCGCCTCGATGATTCGCGAGCCACGCATGCCTGAGGACGCGCTTGGCGCGGTGCAGAGTCTCGCACTCCAGAATCTCGAGTCGCTCACGGATGACCCACAGCAACTCGTGGGCATACGACTTCGGAATCGACACATGCCTGAGCCGTTCAATCGAAGCGGATTCGGAGACGCGGAGGCAATTCGAAGCGCGACGATCGGTCAACTTCGGGAGGCTTGGCGAGAGCGGGCTCGACCTATCGGCTCGATCTTCTCTGCGGCGGGTGCGGTGGATCCAGACGCGCTCGCTCGCGATCTCGATCGACTCCTCAAAGGATGGAAGGGGCAGGGCCCGATGCCTCAGCCGATCGGCGAGCGACTCGGTGGAAGTCGGCATGAACGCGACGAGTCGAATCAGACTCATATCGCGATGGCGTTTGATGCACCGACGGAGATCGATCCAGACACGATTCGCGCGCGGCTCGCTGCGGATGTGCTCGGAAGCGGAACCTCGAGCCGACTTTTTCTCGAAGTGAGGGAGCGTCGTGGGCTTTGCTATTCCGTTGCCGCGGGCTACGCGGGCGGGCTGCATCGCGGCATGTGCACCATCTACGCGGGAAGCACGCCGGAGCGAGCGCAGTCCACCTTCGATTGCATCATGGATGTGGTTGGCAAGTTCGAGTCAGGCGTGACGGCGGACGAGCTTCGTCGAGCGAAGACGGGGCTCGAGTGTCGATTGATCATGGCGGGTGAAAGCACGACGAGTCGCGCGAGCGGCATTGCTGGTGACTTCCACCGCCTCGGTCGCTGCCGGTCGCTCCAGGAAATCGGAGCGGAAGTTGCGTCGCAAACGCTCGAGGGCGTGAACGAATTCATCGCGCGCAGAATGGGCGCCGCTTGGCGGTCGACGATGACACTTTGCTCGATTGGTCGAGAGCCACTTGATGCCAAGGGAGCAGTGACGAGTGGACCGTCTGAAGTCGTCTCGCTCCGCGCGGGATAAGCAGCGTTTGCGTCTCCTATACTCTTCCTTCCCATGTTAGAGACCACTGCCCTTACCCCTGGAACTCGCGTTCGCGTTACTCAGCAGCTCCCGCAGACGCACACCGTCTGGAGCACGGCGGTTGAGGGCGTTGTGGTTCGCTACCGGCAAGCGCAGACTGGATCATGGTTCGCCCACGCCAAAGGCGATCGTCTCTGGCTTGATCGACTGGAATTGAAAAAGGATGACGGCGAACTCGTCGCGCTCAATCTCGATCGCTATTCCGTCATCGACGCGGTCTGATGACCCTACTGCGAGGCTTCCTCATCGAACATCACTCTTGGCCGTGAGCGTCGATCCATCACCGCGCTCGAGGGTCGCGGTGACCCGCACAACACTTCCCTGCGTGAGGGTGTCAGCCCAAGGTGGCGCGAGCCGCGCGATGTAGGTGGAGGTCACATTTTCCCAACGGGCGGACTGCTCGGCGAGTGTGGTGAGCGGGACTTCGAATGCGTATTCAACTTGTGAGGGAAGGGAACCAGTCAGCTTCATGCGAAGCAACCCCACACCCTTGCACAGATCATTCATCTGGTCACGGCATTCCACTCGCACATCCACGCTCGGCGGCGATGAGCGGTAGTCGATTTGCGAGAGCACAGAGATGCTCATGCTTGTTGCGGAGAACGCGAGGCTTGGCGGTGCCGCGACAGGCGCGCTCGGGATGATCGCGACGGGCGCGGTCGCCACTGGCGACGCAGGCGTAGGTTGGATCAACTGCTGCTTCGGATCTTTCGCCGTGGGTGCGCACGATGAGAGAACCACAACGATGGTGCAGAGGAGAAGCGAGGTGCGGGCGAGCATCGAGTGTTCAGAGGAGTTGCAGCGAGGAGGCACAGGTCACGGGCTGTGCCGTGCATCATACTTCGCCTTCATGCGCGTCTGACGATTGCTGAGATTGAGCTCCGCGCCGTCGATCCATGCCTGCGCCACCCCAGATGTCACTTCCAGTGGATGTCCGCGAGTGAGAATGAGCGTCGCGCTCTTTCCGCTCTCGATGGATCCATACTGCTCAGCGATCCCTGCGAGTTGTGCGGGCGTGATCGTGATGCTGCGAAGCGCAGCCTCGGGATCAAGTCCGTACGCAACGGCGGTCGCCGCGTTGTGCGGCAGATTGCGTTCATGCGCCGGCTCATCACCGCTGGCGATGGCGAAGGGAATGCCGACCTTCTCGAGGAGACCAGGCAACGCATAGGGTGCGCTCGGATGCTGCGCTTCGGATGCTGGAAGTTGATGCGTTCCCGTCACGATGACACGCACGCCGTGATTTCGAAGAAAGTCCGCTTCGCTTAACAGGCCATTGGAGCCAATGAGCACCGGGCGCAGGCCGCGCTCCTTCGCCCACAGCACGGCTGTTTCGATCTGCGACGCGCTTCCAACCGTCATGAAGACAGGATCGCGACCGTCAAGCACTGCGCGCATCGCTTCAAACCGTTCATCGTGCGCGACTGTGGCGTCGGCAGTCTTCGCGAGGACCCACGCTTTCGCGTCATCGAAGAAGCGATCGATCTTCGCGCGAGTTTCCGCGAATCGCTTCCGCTGATCGTCGGGTGATCGTCGCGTCCACCACTGCTTACTCGCTTCAATCATGGGCCATTGCACGACGATGCCGACCCGAGCGTCGACGGTGATGTCCTCGGTACTCCATCCATTCAGTTTGATGACGCTCGCGCTCCCGCTCACACTTCCGCCAAGCGGCGTGACGAGTGCGAGCAAGACGCCAGCGTTTCGCGCAACGCCGAGGAGGTCGCTGTCCGGATTGATGGCGAGTGCGGGAACGGACTCCGGATGGAACTCGCCAAACTCGGTCCGATCATCTGTCGCTTCTGCTTGCATCGTTTCAATCAATCCGAGTTGCGTTGCACTCGCCATGAATCCCGGCGAGAGATGCATGCCTTGCGCATCGACGATGTCGATTCCTGAAGGAATCTCGCTCGGTGTTACGCCGACTGTTTTGACCTTTCCATCCTCGATGAGGACCCAGCCCCTTTCGATGACGGGTTGCGCGATCGTCGATGTGTGAATGATCGCGTTCACGATGGCGATTGGCTTCGCTTGCGGCGCTGAAGGAGCCGTGGAGTTCTGTGCGTGCACGAGGCTCCCAAGCGCGAGGGCTGCGAACGGCGATGCGAGGCGGAGTGTGCGCTCAATGCAGTGTGTGCGCCCGAGGCGGTATGTGCGTCGTGTCTGCGTCATCGTGCTGCTCCTGCTTCAAGTTGCGCGTCGGCTTGCGCGTTGTTCATCGTCGTCTCGTTTTCCTCACATCCGCAACTGCCGGCGTTTCGCGGGAAGGCATCAAGGCCGCGCGCGACGCGCGACCACAGCACATCCTCTCGTTCGTCAAGGAGTCGTTCGAGCAAACTCGTTGGTCGCCCGCGACCTCGCCCCATGCGTGCCTCGCCTCCCGCGCCATCTCGACCACCACCCATGGACGGGGAGTCTTCAGCTGCTGCGAGCACCGCGTTGATGAGTTCACCGCGCCGCGCCGTCGCTTCGGCCCAAAGCGCCTGATCCTCTTCGATATCGAATCGGCGAACGCCGTCAACGAATGTCATTTCGCATCGCGTGAACGCACTGAGCGGATCTGCGTTCCAGAGCGCGAGATCCGCGTCCTTGCCGACCTCAATTGAACCAGTTCGCGCGTCAATGCGGAGCTGCTTCGCTGGGTTGAGTGTCACGAGTTTGAGCGCATCCTCCGGCGAGAGCTGCCCATATCGCATGGCTTTCGCGGCTTCGGTGTTGAGGTGCCGCGCGAGTTCGTCCGAGTCACTATTGAAGCTCACAACGACGCCGGCGTTTTGCAGCATGGCGCCGTTCCAAGGAATGGCATCCATCACCTCTTCTTTGTACGCCCACCAATCACTGAAGCTCGACGCTCCCGCGCCATGCTTTGCGATGGCATCAGCAACCTTGTACCCCTCAAGAATGTGTTGCAGCGTCCCGATCTGGAATCCGAAGCGCTCGGCGGTGCGCAACATCTGGAGGATTTCATCTTGCCGGTAGCTGTGGCAGTGCACAAGGCGCTTGCCTTCGAGAATCTCGCCAAGCGTTTGCAATTCGAGATCGGTGCGTGGCGGCATGGTGCGCGCACGCGTGCTTGGATCGAGCGCGGCGTAGCGAGCGTGTGCTGCGCGATACTCCTGCGCGGCGAGGAATTGATCCTCCATGAAGGTCACGACACCCATGCGGCTTGAGGGGTATCGCCGCTTGCTGCGCACGACATTTTCGCCGAGCGCGAACTTGATTCCTAGCGGCGCACCCTGCATGCGGAAGTGTTCCGCATCCGTACCCCAATGGATCTTCACAACCGAGTTTCGACCGCCCATCGGGTTTGCGCTTCCGTGGAGTTGGTTCACCGCGACGAGTCCGCCAGAGAGTTGCCGATACCAGTTGATGTCGTTGGGATCGATGACATCACCGATCCAAACTTCCGCAGTGCAAGGTTGACCGCCCTCGTTTACGCCGCCGGAAATGCCGGTGTGACTGTGGCAATCGATGAGGCCAGGCGTGAGTTGCTTCCCCTTCGCCTCGATGACGAACGCGCCATCCGGTGGCGTGAGTTCCGCGCCCACTGCTGCGATCTTGCCATTGACGATGAGCACGTCGCCCTGTGCGAGCGTGCCGCTTGTCGCGAGCGTCCAAACCCTCGCGTCATTGATGAAGATTGTTCCCTGCAGTGGCTCGCGTGTTCGACCAAACGCGCCGAGCGGCGTTGGAAGCTGTTCGGTCGCGAGCCGAGAAAGATCCTCTTTGGGCGTGAGCTTTGTGGTGGGCGTCTCTGCTGCCGCCGCGACTTCGGTTGGAGGCGCATCCGGCTTCGGCTCCTCGGGTTTGCCGTCGGTCGCCTCCGCTGTTGAAGTTGTCGGCAAGTCCGCTTCGCGCATGAGTGCAACAACAGCGCGTTGACCAAGCGCAGTTTCGATGACGAGATCGCATCCTTCGCCTGTGCCGGCGCCGCTCACCCGAAGCGTGCCCGTCGCCGTGGCGTCACCGAAGAAGCTCGCGTCGCAGGTGAATGAAAATCGCTCGCGATCCACTTTGACTTTCTTCGCCTTGAGCGTTTTTCCTTCCGCGAGCACCGCAGTGATACGACTCTTCGACAAGTCGATTTCAAATCGCTGCGCACCCTCCATCGGGCGATACACGCCAGCCTTCAAGTTTGGCTGCGCGTCGGGAAGGCGCGCGGGTGCGCCGGCGATCCACATACTCTCGTACTCAGATTCCGGCGCGAAGGGATCGCCTTTACTCACGATGAAGTTTGCGATCTTGCCTGGCTCAATTGTGCCGGCTCGCGCGCTGATTCCAAGCATCGCGGCAGGCGTCGTCGTGAGTGCGGCGAGGGCCTCGTCCTTCGTCAGGCCGTGCCGAAGGGTTTCCGCGAGGCGCTTCCGGAAGGCCGTGCGATCCGTCAGACGATTCGTCGTGAGCGCAACGGTCGCGCCTCCATTGAGCATGCGCTTGGGATTCGTTGGCGCGTATCTCCAAGTCAGAAGTTCAGCGAGCGAAACTCCCTCGGAGGAAGTAGGCGAGGAGAGATCCGGCGCGGTTGGGAAATCGAGCGCGATGATGAGCGGGGTTTTTGTGGCAAGCACTTCTCGTTGTGCGCGAAACTCAAGACCGCTTGTGAGCATCGTGGCGTGGAGGTCGAACTCCTTTGCAAGCGAGGCAAAGCGGAGCACATCAAGTTCATCATTCGTATCGAAGATCACTGCTTGTCGGCCGCGAACGCCGTCGACGATCGCGTCGAGCGCGTCAGCCTCGATTGGCGGAAGCGCGCCTGTGCCATTGGCATGCGCGAATGCATCGAGCGTCGCGTCACGCCACTGCCCATCAAGAAAGCCTTGGCGCAGCACTGCGATTGAACCCATGAGCGACGACGGATAGTTCGTCCACTCTTCTTCGGCGCCAGTTGGTCGCCCAACTGGAGCTACGCCTGGCGTGAGTGCGCTTGGATCGAAGGAGCGGCGCGGCTTTGCGCCGACGAAGAGGACTTCATCCGCAGCAAGGTCGAGCGCACGGGGCGAAGGAGCCGTGCTATTGGATGCAGCGCCGACGAGGAGTCGCGTGTCGCTCGTACCGCGAAAAATCCCATCCTTCGGAAGCACGCGGGCGATCGCGAATCCGAGTTTGCGCAATTCCTCAGCGGTTGCGTCGGGAAGCGTGAGTTGCGCAGCGTCGAGTTGCGGCGTGACATGTTCGCTCCAATGCGCGCCAGGAAGTCGCGCGAGGGACTTCGCGATCTCCGCGCTGTCTACACAGAGTGCAGGCTCAATGAACGCTGGAATCACGAACCGATCCTTCGCATCCCACACGCGGTACCCGGCTGGCACCGCGAGTTCCGCGCCCACGGCTTCAATCACACCGTCCTTGACGAGAATCGTCGCGTTCTCGATGGTGGTGCCTGGCATCGTCGTCACCGTCGCGCCCACGATCGCGTGCCGTGCCGGATCCGCGGGCCGCATACCCACGACGGGAGCAGCTTGCGGCCGCGCGATCGCAGAGCACACCGCCGAGTGCAACACGATCACAGAGAAAGTGAAAAGCGAACGGGTGTCTGGTGCGAGAGCTCGCGCGAGCGGGGATTTGCGTGCCATGGCCCTAAACTAACGACTCGTCCCGAAGTCGTTGCTTGATGCAGCGACGAAGCGTTCGCAAAAACAAACCCACCACCCCTGTGGAGGGCTGGTGGGTTTTGTTGTTCGAAAGTTTCACTGACTCGCGGCACACCCCGCGAGCGTGGTTCAATCGAGGTCGTTCGCCATTCGCTCGATCGCGATGGCGAGGCGTTCGTCTGAATCAAAGTCGCCTCGAGCGATTGCTGCGCGCGCTTCTGCGACCTTATCCGCACGAACATCGGGCATGCTGCGAAGTTCTGACATCCATCGAGCGGTCTCAGAGACTTCCACTCGATCTTCGCCACGGACCACAGCCTCGGCCGGTGCACTTGCTGTGCGATCCGCTGTGCTCGTTCCAACGAATCGACGCACGGCTGTTGCCGCTGCGATCGAGGAGGAGGAGCTCAATCCAACACTACTGACATTGCCTACATGGGGCATTGCAAACTCCTTGGGAGGCGAGGCATTCAACCTCGGCTACCGGATCGAGAGTAACCATCCATGGTTCTCGACTTGGGGAAGAAGCCAGTCCACGCGAGCTGGCTTCCCATCCTGCCCACCGCCTCATCGTCGGATTGACCCGCAGAACTTGAAGGATTGCTACGATCCACATTTGGTAGTACTGCTACGCCATCGAATCCACAAGATTCGCGGGAGGCAGGAGTTGCAAAATTGAGCCAAAGCGACCCGATGGGAACAGCTCCTCGTTGCCCAAGGAACGCCTCAAAAAACCCGCGCTAGAAGCCCAGAACGCCATCGTCCCGCTGTCTTCGAGTCGCTCCAACGCATGAGACTTTTTTCGCTCCACCAACACCCGAATGTGCCCCCTGAGGCGAATGCCTACTTCTTCAAGAGCAGGGTAATCATGCTCATGTTTGCGATCGCGCTGTCGGTCGGTTGTAGTGGCGGCCCTCGGAAGCAGCCGTCGACGAGCAACGCATTTCCCAAGATGAGCGGTGGCTCTTCAGCACAAAGCGGTTCGAACGCACTGGTGGCTGACGACGACATCGTCCTTGACGATCCGGCTTCCTTTCGCAGAGGCGACGACCTATCCCTGGCTGATCCGATTGCAAGCCGGAGGAGCGGGAAAGGGTCGAAACCGACAACGAAAAACAGCGCGCTTGCGCCCGACGACGATCGACGATGGGCGATTCTGCTCATGAGTTTCACCGGTGACGCGCACGCCGAGAGCGCACGCGCCGCGATCACCGGAATCATCACGCAATTGCCCGACCTCAGCGATGTGCGAGTGGAGCGCGTGGGGAAGGGATCGGCGATCGTCATGGGTCGCTTCGTGGCGCCGTCGGATGCCGACGCAAAGGAAACGCTGAAGAAGGTGAAGACGATTCACGCGAATGGTCGACCGGCGTTTCAATCGGCGATGCTTGTCCGAATCTCCGCGGGTGATCTCGGTCCACCTGCGCCGCATGATCTTCGAACGCTTCGTGCGCGATTCCCGAACACCAAACCGCTCTACACGCTGCAGCTTGGTGCGTGGAGCACCTTTGGTGACGCGAGCATCAAGTATGCGCAGAGCAGAGTCGCTGCTGAGCAGTACGCCGCCCGCCTGCGCGCGCAAGGAGTGGAAGCGTGGTTTCATCACGACGAGGACAGTGAAACGAGCGTCGTGACGATCGGACACTTCAATTCGACTGCGTATGACTCGCGCAGCACGCTCTTCTCGCCGGAAGTCGAAGCACTGTTCGAAAAGTATCCCGTGCATCTTGTGAATGGCGAGCCAGTGGAGATTCAAGTGAAGTCTGGTTCAACTCCCGGATCACGCAAACCACAGGCGCCGCGGTTGGTGGAAGTTCCGTAAGTCCGAGGCGTGGCGTTCGCCACGCGCTCGCGCGTAGGATGCATGCGCCGATGGCACGCGAACGACGAACTCGACTTGATACAGCACCACCCGAGCGCGAGTTACCCAAAGTGTTCGAGGGCGAAGTCGTGCTTGGACAGCACGCGGCGCTTGGAACGCTCAAATCCGCGCTCGCGAGCGCGCACTTTCCTCACGCATGGATTTTTCATGGCCCGGCGGGGACGGGGAAGTTTCTCGCCGCGACGGAACTCGCGCGCTTGCTGCTCGATGTAGAGACAACGAGCGCGCATATCACTGCATTCAAAGCGCCGCGAGGGACGCGTGCCGCGCTGTTGCTCGATGTCGGGGCGCATCCAGATTTTCACATCATTCGCAAAGAGATGGCAGAGTCTTCAAGCATGCGGGAAGTACGCGAGCGCAAGCAGACGAACATTCCGCTCGATCTCTTGCGAGAGCTCATGCTTGGCGGCCCGATTGGGGACGGGAAGTCGCTCGATAGCCCGATCTGGAAGACTGCGTACCTCGGTCATGGCAAAGTCTTTGTGATCGACGAAGCGGAGCTTCTCGATGCGAATGGACAGAACGCGCTTTTGAAGACACTTGAAGAGCCTCCACCCGGCACATATATCGTGCTCGTGACGACGCAGGAGGACCGACTGCTTCCGACGATTCGATCTCGTTGTCAGCGTGTCGCGTTCGCGCCGCTGGTTGAACGAGACATGGATGTGTGGATGCGGCGCGCGGAGATTCCACAAGAGCAGTGGTCGTGGATTCGAACTTTTGCCGATGGCTCTCCAGGCCTCGCCTCGCTTGCGGCGCGGCACGCGCTTGAGGCTTGGTCGCAGGAACTTGGCGTAAAACTCGACGCGATTGAGCGGGGGAAGTTTGACCCTCTTGTCGCGGAGTATCTCGCGACGCGCGTCGATGAGTTTGCCGAGGGTGTCGTGAAGGAGAACGCGAAGTCCTCGAAAGAGGCAGCGAATCGGCTTGGGTTTCGATTGCTCGCACTCTTGATCGCGCGTCGATTGCGCGACTCCATGCAGCGCGCTGCGAGTCAGCGCAATGCACAAACGCTCGATGATTGTGTTCGTCGCACCGACTTGCTCGCGCGTGCTGAGGCAGAGTTGCGTTCGAATGTGAATCTCAAACAACTGTTGGCAAATCTCATGGCGCAGTGGGTACTCCCGTGAGGGTGGGTACTCCCGTGAGGAGATCACCGCGATGAGGAAGGCACTCGCTTGAGTCGTGGTCTTGAAATCGAGCGCGTCTACTTGTTGGGCGCGATGCCGCTGATTCCAGCAAACGCGGAGATCTGGAAGATTGAGCAGGGCTACTTTGACGCTTCGGCGACTGGCGAAGGCGCTCCTTCGGGGCGATTGCGGCGGATCACGCACGCGTCGGGAGCGCAGACTTGTTTCCACACGGTCAAGCAGGGCAGTGGGTTCGTTCGCATCGAGACTGAGCGCGAGATCGCAGCGGATGATTTCGATCGTTGGTGGCCATTGACCACGGGCCGGAGAATTGCGAAAACGCGACATCGCGTGCTAACCCAAAAGCACACATGGGAGGTCGATGTGTTTCACTCGATTCCGGTGCTGCTCGCAGAAGTTGAACTCGCGAGCGAGCAGGAGTCGGTTGAGATCCCGGAGTGGCTCGCGCGATTCATCAAGCGTGAAGTGACCGATGATGCACGCTGGCGAAACGCATCACTGGCGTTGCATGGTGTTCCTTCAGACTCGCCAACCGCTTCGTGACTATCGGAGGTCTTTGGCTTCGGGGAGATCCGAGATCGAAGCGATCCCGAACACCCGCAAGAACTCTGGGGTGGTGCCGTAGAGCATCGGGCGACCCAGCTCCTCCGCGCGGCCGGTGATTTTCACAAGCCTTCGTTCCATCAAGCTCTTCAACACTTCGCCGCATGCCACACCGCGAATCGCTTCGAGTTGCGCGCGCATGATGGGTTGGCGGTACGCGACGATCGAGAGCGTTTCGACAGCTGCTTGCGACAGACGAGTTTGCGCCTTCACTCCACGCAATCGCGTAACGATGGCGCCATACGCCGGAATGGTGAGCATCTGGCGTCCGCCAGAGACGGACTCAATGCGAAACGCGCGGCCCGTTTGCACGTAGGTTTGGTTCAGCTCTTCGATTGCCGCACGAATCGCATCGACAGCGGCCTTTCGTCTCGATGCAATAGCTTTGGTGTCTTTCGGCGGGGTACTCGCGTCGCTGTCAGCATCTCGTTCCTTCATTGGAACGAAGCCAAGTACTTCGGCGAGTCGAGCCTCTGAGATGGGGCGATCCGCGAGGAGGATCGCCGCCTCAACGCGCGCGGTGAGCGGAAGATCTCCGCATGGGAGGTCGCTTCCTTCGAATCGCAAAGGGCTCGTTGATGATGAACCGGCGGAAGTTTCGCTCGGGACAGTTTCCGCGGGAACGCTTTCGTGCGTTGGCAGCGCTTCGTCAGTCACGACTTCCGTGTCGCGGATATGCATGCGGAGAGGGTATCAGCGAACTGGCCGAGCGGCCGCCAACTTTGCGCGCGCCGCGCGTTGTCGTCGCTCGATGGTCGTCCGCTCACTCACCGTGCCGCGCTTGGTCGCGTCCGCGTTCGCGGCCTCAAGTTCTTGGTTTGCCTTCACCGCATCAAGTTGCTCGATCGGCGTTGCGGAGTCGGCGAGAATCGTCAGTGTTCCACCCTGCATTTGTGCGAAGCCGCCGTCAACGACGAACTGCTTCGAGCCGCCAACGGCATCGACTCGGAGAATTCCTTCGCCGAGCTTGGCGAGAAAAGCGGCCGCCCCCGCCTGAACGCCCTTCGAACCATCCCACGCTGGGAACGAGACATAAGTTGCGTCCACTTCGAGGAGTGCTGCGGATGGGGTGACGAGATTGCAACGCAAAGAACTTGCCATAGTGGGTCCCAATCGGGGTCGAGGACTATATCAGCAACGGCTAGGGCATCGACGCGAGCATTGGGTCGGGGGAGCCGTCGCTTGGGGCAAAAAAATCGTCGCTCGGACTCACGAGGAGCCGAGCGACGGGCGGAAAGGGACCGGATGGCGGCCAATGGGTGGTAACTGCAGCCCAACCCACTACCGGTCTTGGAGTTGTGTTAGTTGCGGCGTCGTCGACCGAGTCCGGTCACGGCCGCAACCCCGAGCAGCGCAAATGCGCCAGGCGCGGGAATAGGCGCTCCAAGCCCTCCGAGGGCCGCCGTAAAGACGACCGTGTCCCCTCCTGTGAGGCTGAAATGAAGCTGATAGACAATGTTTGTCATGAACTCAGGACCAGGCATCGATGGCGTGGTTCCGCCGAAGGCTTGGTAGCCAATTGACGATGCGCCTGCCGTCGTTCGTGTGATCGACACTGGATTGTTGTGCAGCGAAGCGATTGCGCTTCCGCCAACGCTGCTCTGATAGAGCGGCAGCCCAGCGAGTGAAGTGAACTGCCCGCCGTTGGCATCCGTGATGAGAGATCCACCGAGCGATCCGTTGTACAGACCCTCCATGCCCCCGACGGAACTAAGGGGCATCAAGAGCGTGATATGGAAGTCGCGAACAGTGTCGGTCAGATTGCGGAACGTGATTCCGCCTTGATTCCATGCTGTAGCTCCCGCGTCGTTCGCGAGGAGGTTGTAGTCGAGGCTCCAGATGTTGCTTGCGCCAACTACGGTGCCGTAGTAGGTGCCCGTGCCAGACGCCGAGATGGAGTTTGGGGTCAGTTGCGATTGCTTCCCGAACATTCCCGTGTCGACGAGAAGCGTGAGAGCAGGCGCGTCTGCTGAAGCAGATGTCGTAATGGCAGCACCGAGGCAAACTACAAGCCCGGTCGCTACCGATGCGGCTCGTTCATGGCGTAACCATGAGCGAACCACATGCGAGATGCGGTTCATAACAAACCCTTCTATTACGGGATCTGAAAAACCAGACCCCTTGTCCCTCGAACTTCACCAGGTTCCCGCCTGATGAAATCACAAACCTCCAGACATGATCTCTCTACGGAGAGAGATCCCCTTTAACGGTGGGAAAGTAGCCCCAATCTGAGGGGAGGCAAGCGACTTACGCCAAATGGCGAGAATCACCCCAATTGTGGGGTTTACCCATTCCGAGAACTATCCTCGGCGAACGTTGAGAACCCCTGTAGCTCCGCGTTGAATCCGGTGCGCTCGACGCGAGAGCAGTGTTCGTACTCCGGTCGCATCCACTCCAAGAGCGCATCGCGCATCGTTTGGGTGTTGGTGGCTGTGCGGATGGCCTCTTTGAGCGGCTTTACATGACCAAAGGTCTTGCCGTACCACGCGATGCGCTGCCGCATCTCTCCGACCGCGCGCTCCGCACCCATGTGTCGCTCAATCAGTTCAAGGTGCCGGAGCACGAGGCGTAGCTTGTGATTGAAGCTTGGCTCCGGACTCGCTTCGCCGGTTTCAAGAAGCGTCAGCGCCTGCTTGAACAACCACGGGGTTCGTAGCGCCGCGCGTCCAATCATCACGCCATTGCAGCCAGAGATACGCATGAGTTCCACAACATGCTGTGGCTCAGTCACATCACCGTTGCCAATGACGGGAATCCCTCGTACCGCGGAAACGACTTCGCCGATCGCGTGCCAATCAGCACTTCCAGAAAAGAACTGCACCGTGTAGCGCCCATGCACGGTGACGAGCGCGACGCCGACAGACTCCAAATCTCTCGCGAGTTGTGGCGCGACACGATGTTCGCGATCCCACCCGAGTCGCATCTTGGCTGTCATGGGCACTCGACCGGCCGAGTGGCGGTCGATCGTTTTCACCAATCGTTCTGCGAGGCGCATTGTGTTTGCGCAATCGCGAAGCAGGAGACTGCCACCGTGCTTCTTCGCGACCTTGTCGACGGGGCAACCCATGTTGATGTCGATCACACGCGCGCCGTGCTCAATCGCCCAAATCGCCGCTTCAGGAAGGGGGTCTTCCGAATTTCCGTAGAGTTGCATGCCACAGGGTTGATCGAGCCCATTGGTGGATGCGAGTTCGAGCGTACGGGGCGCGCCCTTGAGGATTGCGCGAGAGTTCATCAGATCGGTGAACGCGATGCCAACGCCGCCTTGCTCGCGGCACAAGATGCGCATCGCAAGATCAGTCTGTCCCGCGATGGGCGCGAGAAAGAGCGGCGAGTCAAGCTGTACTGGTCCAATGCGAAGCACAGCGTGAAGCGTATGCGACCTCGCGCGTTGATGGCGAGTTCACTGCATGTTCGCGTCAGACAGTTGATAGAAGCCGAGCAGAAATCCCGCAGCGGCGATCGGACTGACATGCAGTTGTCCGCGGAAGGTCCCGTAGCGTGTGAGATGCAGCCCGGTCATCCGCATCGGACTCGTGAGTTTCATCTCGATCGAATCAAACGGAGTTGGCGGGAGTCCGATGCAACACCCGTCCCATCGATTGAAGGTGAGCAGCAATTCATCGACGGACTCCTTGCGCACCACCGTGGAGTAGTAGGCGGAGATCTCAATCCACATGCCGTCAAGAAGCGCAATCCACTTCGGTGGCGTGAGCTTCCCGTTGCTTGCGTCGATCGATTGTGACGCACTCATCAGGAGTTCCCAAGTCACGCGGTATGGATCCTCATGCGTGCCATTGCCTGTGACCCGATACTTGCCGGCAAGTTCAATGGTGCGCGCGTCGATTCGGTCGAAGGGTTCAGCAGATGAATGGTTCCTCGTCGGCGTGCCCGGCGAAGGTTGCATGCCCGTGTTTGCATGCGTTGCTTCTGGCGCCGTCGTCTGTGTGGGAGTCGGCGTGTCGTCTCTCTGGCCATGCTCGAGGGGCAATGCTGGCGCTGCACCCGGATCCGGGCTGAGCAACAGCGCGATCGCTGTGATGACGAGCGCGAGCGCCGCGAGGAAGAAGTACTTCATGTCTTCACGCTCAACGCGTCACGCGCGCCGAGCAGTCCAAGCGCGCTGAGCGTCGCATCACGCACGAACTGCATCGGAATCTCTGCATCGCTAAATCGATCGTCAAGCTCGCCGATCAACACAGGGTCAAATCCGCGCTCCACCTCTACGAGTCCATGCGATCCGCGGATAAGCGAGGCGTCGAGCGGCGTGGGATCAAGAAGGACGCGCAATCCCAACTTGCGAAGGGCAAGTTTCATGGCGAGGCGAACGCCGAGGAGCGGGCGCGAGGGATCAAGCAGAAGTTCGCATGGGTCGTAGCCGGGCTTTCGGAAGATGTCGACAGTGCGCGCGAAGTCAGGTGCCCTCGCGTCATCCATCCACCAACCGTAGGAGAACCAGCGATCAGGCGCGCTCAAGCACACGACATCGCCGCTGCGCGCGTGATCGAGCTGCGCCGCGTGTCTCGACGCTCCATGCAGCACTCTCGCGATGCCATCCACGCGCTCAAGTTGACTCGCGATCTGTGCAGCGCGACTGGGATCCTTGAGTGAGACATGCGCGATCTGATGGTCCGCGACTGCGAACGCTTCGGATTCTTGGAGATCGAGGATCTCGCGTCCATCTTCCATGCGGACCTTGAGTAGGCCGCACTCACGGAGTACGCGGTTGATCCACACCGCATTCGTGACGGGCACGATGCCGTACTCGCTGACAACGAGTGGACGAATGTTCTCGTGCTCGCAGTGATCGAGAAGCGCGCCGACCACCCGATCGACCTCACGAAGTTCCGCGGCGATGGACGCATGCTTGGGTCCAAACCGCTGCAGGCAGTAATCGAGGTGGGGCAAGTAGACGAGCGTGAGTGTCGGCTGGTACTCGCGCATCGTCTGCAGGGCTGCTGCGGCGATCCAATCGGTTGCGGTAATGCTCGCGTGCGGTCCCCAAAAATGAAACAAAGGGAACTGGCCGTGCCGCTGCTGGAGCGCGTCGCGCAACGCTGGTGGATGCGTCAGGCAATCTTCGAGTTTGCGCCCATCTGCTTTATAGATAGGACGGGGCGTGACGAAGTAGTCTGTGGAAGCGTGCATCGCGTACCACCAACACACATTCGCGCACGTGAAGTTCGGATTGATGCGCTTCGCCGTTTCCCAGATCTTCTCGCCAGACACAAGCGCGTTCGATTGCTTCCAGAACTGCACTTCGCCAAGGGTGCGATCGTGCCAACCGTTTCCGACAATGCCGTGCTGTGAGGGATGAAGTCCCGTGAGCATCGTTGACTGCGCAGTGCAAGTCACAGCCGGCAGCGGCGGGCGAAGGGTGCGAACGCCACCAGTCGAACGCGCAAACTCGCGGAGGCGAGGTGTATGCGAGCCGATGAGGTTCGGCGAGAGCCCGACGACATTGAGAAGCGCAACTCGCTGCACAGTGCTGCAAAGATAGCCGCTTCAGGACGCGGCGACGGATCGTTGTGCCGCGCGTGTAATGACGAGGAGCAGGGCGCAGAGTCCGGCAGGCATCCACGCACCAACGCAGACCATCGCCACCATGTCGATGAGGATGAGGCAGGCGATCATCCATCCAATCCCGCCGCGCTTCGCAAAGGTCCGCGTCGTTGTCATTTCGCTCCTCGCGAGCATCGCGAGTAGTAGCGTCCATGCGCCGAGCGCCATAGGCAGGGCGATCGCGGCGCTTTCAAAGACATTGTCGGACGAATCCTGTGCGAATGCGAGCATGGGAATGAGCGACGCATGGGCGCGAGCAATGGCAAGGAGGAGGACAGTCGTCCAATGGCGCGCATGTAGAAAGTTGTAGAGCAGCACAACGCAGACGAGAGCGATTGTTGCGTTGCTCGCATCAGCGTCGTCCGTGAAGAGGGCAAGCCCGATCGCAATGGCGAGCAGAGTGAAGGCAACAACAAACGCGATCTTGCGTTGCGCGCGACCGCTTGGAATTGGACGCTGCGGGCGCTCGCGTGCATCAATGCTCGCGTCACACGCATCATTCAAAATCATGCCCGCGCTGTAGATCACGCACGGCACAAGGATGAAAATCCAGAGCAGTGACGGCGTGCAGACGCGCGCAGTCGCCGCGCTCGCGTCAAGCGGAAGGCACATACTGCCAAGCACCGCGCCCGCGAGAGCATTCGAAAGAACCGTCGGGAGATTGGAGATGCGGGCGAGCTCCGCCCATGTGCGAAGCCAACGCATTAGTGCACCTCGAATCCGGCATGTTTGAGCGCGGCACGAGTCCAGAGGAGTTCCTTCGCGATGCCATGCGCGAGATCGCCTTCACGCAGATGAGGAGGAAGCACGGACCATGCGTAGGTTTCGACCTCAAAGATTGGCGGGTCGATCTTCGAACAGGAAGCGAGTGCGACTGCGATTTCATGCGACGTCGTTGAGAGACGCCCGAGCTCTTCGAGAAACACCGGCACATGAAAGTGCGTTCGCCAGAGTCCGTCGAGGTTCTCATCGAGCGCGGCATCGAGATCGTCAAAGAACCGAGGAGTTCCACTTCCGACGAGGACCGAAGTTTGATGGAGGTATCGACCTTCGGCGAATTGCGCGAGTTCAGCAAGTTCCTTCGCGGCTCCATTGCATGCGAGCGCACTCGACACCTGCACTTTTCCCACCCGGACGCCGTGACCCTCGTAGCATGCAAACGCGTCGGCTTGCGGCTCGAACATCACCGCACTATGACAGGTGTCATGACAAACACCGAGATATCGACGGGATTCGGCTGAAGCGAGATGTTGCTCAAAGAATCTGCAGATCAATGGAGCGGTGTCGAGCAGACAGCCTGGTTCCGGCTCGAGGTCAACGGTGATGCGTTTCCCGGTGCTCGCTTCAATGCGTGAGAGCTGCGCTGCGAGGGAGCGAAGATTTTGCGCAGCACTTTCCGCTCCAACTGCCTGTTCATCGGTTGAGAAATCTGCGCGCCATCCGATGGGGAGCGTCGAAATCGATCCAGTGGAAGCGCGCGTCGGCAAGAGTCCCGCGAGAATCTCCGCGAGGCTGATGGAGTATGCAAGCCGTTCTTGTGCAGTCCAGTTCGGTTTGTAGACGCGCGTCTTGACGACTGCTTGATGAAAGTCGCCATAGGGGAAGCCGTTGAGTGTGATGACTTCGAAGTTTCGAGTATTGAACCAATCGCGCAATTGCGCGATTCCATCAGGCGTGCGCAGGATTTCGCGAGCGCTTGCTGCGGAGAGCCACAGACCTAACCCGAGTGTTCCGCGTGGGTTGATGTGATCGCGAACCTGTGTTGCATACCGATCGAGCATCGCAAGCGATCGCTCGAGCGATTCGCCCGGGTGCACATTGGTGCAATACGCCAATTGCGCTTTCGGTTGCGTGCTAGGGGCGATGGAACTCACCATCACATTCTCGCACACTCGTTAGCGCGATGCATCGACCAGCGCGCGGACGACTTCAAGTCCAGTCGCTTCGGACTCCGTGCGCTCGGGATGCCATTGCACGCCGAGATAGAAGCGCCGCTTCGGGTCGAGAATTGCCTCGATCACACCATCGTCCGAGCGCGAGACGATTTCGAAGTCAGCGCCATCCGCGAGTGCCTGATGGTGCCACGAGCGCACCGCGCCGGAGGCGAGTCCCGCGTGGGAGTCTGATTGCACATCGTGCACGGCGTCGTTGCGATGACGATCTGCGTTTGGAATCACATCTCCAAGGTGCTGGATGAGTTGGCAACCGCGATGCACGCCCATCATCTGCATTCCGAGGCAGATCCCGAGTACCGGAATCTCTGGTCGCGCATCGAGCTCCGAGAGCAGCGCGAACTCGGCCGATTGTCGTTCGGGATGCATGCACGAAGCCATGGGGTGAAGTGCAATGCCCCGCGACGAGAGATCAATGTCATCGCCACCCGTGAGGATGATGCCGTCCATCCCGGCGAGCATCTCACATCGGAGTCCGTGAATTGGAGGAAGAATGATGGGAATGCCTCCCGCTGCCGTCACCACATCGAGATAGGTTCGTCGCAGCCGAGCGTATCCATCAACGAAGTCTGCAGTAAGTCCTATGAATGGTCGGGGCATGGAATTGCTTTCAGTGACTCAGGACTTCATCGCGTCGATGCGGCGGTTGACTCCAGCGGATCGCGATGCCAAGTGCGACGACGCAGCAACAGGTCGCGACAATGCCAGACGTTGTCGTGCCGCACACCATGAGATCGCGCATGGTTGCTTTGGCGGCAATGCTCAGGTCTCCCGAGTTTTCAAGTGTGACACGCGCAACTTCGTCGCCTTCAGCGGCACGGAGCACAAGCCCCGGAAGGGTGGGGTCTGACGCAATCTGTGGCGGAAGGGGGCACGCTTGCATCGCGAGCGTCGAAACCGTCATGAGCACGGCGAGCCCAGTTGTTCCACCGACCTGCCGAAAAGTTTGAATCACGCCACTCGCCTCACCGCGCTCTTCGATGCGCACTCGAGAGAGGGCGTCTGTATTCGTTGGACTCATGGTCATGCCGATGCCGGCGCCAAAGATCGCCATGCCAATCGCAAGAATGAGGTAGCTTCGTAACCAGATGCCGAGTGTCATGGTGGCCATGCCGAGCGACGCCAGTGCAAGCCCAATGATGGATGGCACGCGCACACCAATTTTGTCGTACAGCTTTCCAGCGCGACCAATGACGAAAAAGATGGGCAGCATCATCGGCATCAACGAGGCACCCGCAAGTGCCGGGGTGAACCCGAGCACAGACTGCGCGTAGAGCGACTGCTGAATGATGAGTCCCGTCATCGCAAACTGCACGACGAGGAGTACCAGCGCATCGGCAAGAAATCCGCGATCGCGCAGAAGTGCCACGCGAATCAGCGGTGCAGGGTGTCGGAGTTCCCACAGGATGAACGCCGAACCAAGCGCCGCGCCTCCACGCACCATCGGGGCAACGAGCGTGTCCATCCAGCCGCGCGTGGCCGAGAGTTGGACGCCCGCGACGAATGCGGGGAGCCCGAGCAGCAGCAAGCAGGCGCCAACGAAGTCGATCGAAAGTGTTTGGCGCGGAAACTTCGGAGGTTTCGCAGCGAGAGTCAGCGCAATTGCCGCGCATGCGATGGGCAAGTTGAGATAGAAGCACCATCGCCAACTGAGCCACTGCACCATCAGCCCGCCGAGAATCGGACCGATGGCAAGAAACGCCATAGAGATGCCGGCGTAGATGCCCATCGCTCGGCCTCGTTCGCCGTCTCGATACAGACTCGTCACCATCGCCGCGGACGCAGGTTGCATGAGCGCGGCACCGAGTCCTTGTACGACGCGCCAAAGGATGAGCGACTCCGCGGTCGGTGCAGCGCCAACCATCGCAGAGGAAAAAGCGAACAGAATCACTCCCAACAAAAACGCGCGAGCGCGGCCGATGACATCGCCAAGTTTTCCGAACAAGCCCACCGCACTCGCGAGTGCAAGGACATACCCATTAACGGCCCACTGCGTCTGCGCCGGCGTCATCGCAAGTGACTCACGGACGCTTGGCAACGCAACACCCATCACCGTCACATCGAGCATGATCATCGAGAGTGATCCGGTCATCGCAACAAGTGCGAGGGCGCGGCGAGGATGTGGAGTCACGATTGTCATGCAGATGTCAGGCGGTCTTGAATCGGCCTGATTGCGAAAGGAACGCGAGAGGGTTGTCGAAGCTGACTTTTCGAATGCTGGCTTCCGTATGTCCTCGGGCGCGCATCTCAAGTTGCGCCTTTGGCACCGCTAATGGATCGCTCTGTCCCCAGTCACCAGCGGAATTGATCCAGAGTCGCTCGGTCCCGTGCATCTCAAAGATGTCAACCGCGCGCTGCGGTGTGCACTTCGTGTCGGGATAGAGGGTCATGCCTGCCCAGAACCCGCGCTCAAGCACGATGCCTACGGTGTGCTCCTCGACATGATCGATGAGCACGCGTCCGGGGTCGAGTTTCCCTTGATTGCGGATCGCGTCCATGATCAGGCGCGGTCCCTTGAGCTTGTCTTCGAGGTGCGGTGTATGGACGAGCACCATGAGATCATGCTTGGCCGCAAGTTCAAGATGCGCTTCAAGAATCTCAATCTCATTGCGCGAGTTCTTGTTGAGCCCGATCTCGCCGATGCCTAACACGCTTTCACACGCAAGGAAACTCGGAATGAGCGCGATGACTTCGTGCGCGAACACGGGATCTTCGGCTTCCTTTGGATTGATGCAAAGCCAAGTGTGATGTCGAATCCCATACTGCGCCGCGCGCTTGGGCTCGGTGTCCGTCAATTGTCGGAAGTAATCCTGAAACCCTTGCGGGGATGAGCGGTCGTACCCCGCCCAGAATGCTGGTTCCGTAATGGCCACGCAACCAGCCAGCGCCATGCGCTGATAGTCATCGGTGGTCCGACTGACCATGTGAATGTGTGGATCGATGTACATCAGCGTGCACCGCTTGCCGTTGGAGGTACGGCGCCAGTTGCGCCCTTCGTTCCGGCGTGCGCAATCGGTTCGCGCGATTGGTCGGAGAGAAGTTCGAGCACGCGTTGCGCACGGTTAGGCTTCGTGTCGATGAGCATTGCGCAACACTCACGCAAGGCGCGCATACGAAAGTCATCCGCGCCGTCGCCTTGGGCGCGTTCGACGCGATCAAGAAATGCGGCAAGATCGAGAAGCTTCGCGCGATGCTCAAGGTACGAGCGGTCGATGAGCGCGCGCTTAGAGAGAAGCACTGGTGCGGGAGCCATAGCGCGCGATTCTATCCGTGCCGCGAAGGATCTTGAGACGCCTCTCAGCCCGCAGTTTGCGCGATTGCGTTCTGCAAGAGTCGAGCGTCGATCGCATGAACCTCATGGCCCACACCGATGGCCCGCAACATCGTGATGGTAAGTGTGCCGCCGAGATGCTCTCGGAATTGCTCAAGACCAACGAGCATCGCTGCGTGGTCCTTGAGGAGTGGATGCGACAGTGGCAACCGCAGCGCGGCAAGGACGCCTTCGATGCGGGTGAAGTCCGCCTGGCTTAACCAACCCTGAAGGACGGAGTACCGACAATCGATGAGAAGACCAAGCGCGACCGCGTCTCCATGCGAGATCGTGTATTCGCTGAGCGCTTCGAGGCGGTGCGCGGCCCAGTGCCCGAAATCGAGGGGCCGCGCTTCATGCAGTTCGAAAGGATCGCCACCAAGAGCGATGTGCTGCACGTGGAGTGCAGCAGAGCGTTGAATCACGGGACTCGCCGCTTCAAGATCGTGCTCTGCGATCTGTGCCGCGCTTGCCTCGATGGCGTGAAAGAAACTCGGATCCTTGAGGAGCGCGATTTTCACTGCTTCGCTGAATCCGCTTCGGAACGCGGAGATTGGAAGAGTTCGAAGTAGTTCAAGATCACAGAGCACCGCCCAAGGCACTGCGAAAGCACCAGTGAAGTTCTTTTTACCGAAGGCGTTGATTCCGTTCTTCACGCCCATCGCGCCATCATCTTGCGCGAGTGTGGTCGATGGAAGTCGAACGAGGCGAACGCCGCGGTGCGCGATCGTCGTCGCAAATCCCACGGCGTCGATGACCGCGCCACCACCCGCGACGAACACCGTTGACTTCCGGCAGATCTTGCAACGCTCGATGAGCGCGAGCACCGCATCGACCGTTCGCATGTCGCACTTGGCTCGTTCGCCGCCGTCGACGACGAGAACCTCGTTTGGCACAGGAACCTGAGCCGCATGCGTTTGGGCGTACTTCACGAGGTCTTGGGCGAGTGAGGGAGCGGCCTCATGCAGACCGCGATCAATCACAAGAACCGCGCGTCGGCTCGACGCAGTTGCATCATCAGCGAAGATGTCCGCGAGCGCGGAGTTCTGCAGAGATGCAACATGGCGCGTGAACCGAATCCGATGGACGAATGGAAGCGTGAATCGTTGATCGAGATTCATCGCGAGAGAGGTTGTCGGATCGGGCGCGAGCATGCTTTCGATGGGGAAGCGAGAGAATAGCTAGTGAAGCTTGGCGGAACTGAGTCGATGCAAGCAAATGCTTGACGCAGTCGCGACATTCAGGCTATCGACACCCTCGGCCATTGGAATCCGGACGATGGCGTGCACATGGGAGCGGGCGATCGCGCCAATTCCGTTGAATTCATTCCCCATGATGACACCGACGCGCGGACAGGGCGGCACAGAGGAGATCGAAACAGACGCCGCGCCCGCATCTGCGCCAACAAGGGAGAGACCAAACTCATCGCGGAGCCGCGAGAGATCTGATGACCAGTCCTGGCTGATGACGGTTGGGAGGGTCGCGGAGTATCCGATCGAGACGCGCACGGTCTTGCGGTAGAGGTGGTCGTGGCAGTCAGGACTCAAAACCACGACACCGACGCCGAACGCGGCGGCGTTGCGATAGAGCTGACCCATGTTGTCAATGTTGTTGATGCCGTCGAGAAGCAGCACCGTCAAAGGGTCGCGGCCGCTCGGCATGACGCGGTCAAGCGTCATCGTGGAGGGATCAGGGCGTCGGCACGATGCGATGACGCCGCGATGAAACTGGTACCCCGTCACCGCATCGAGCGTCTCGCGCGTCGCCGCATAGACCGGCGTTCCCCCGCTGATTTGTGCATAACGCAGGGCGTGCATTTCGTCACACAGCAGTGACTCGACCACAGTCGTGCGAGTGAGTATGCGCTCGACGACGAGCGGTGATTCTGCGAGAAACCGTCCACCCCGTGTGTCTGATCCGAGTCGCGCTTTGAGGTCTCGATCGCGCACCGCACGAAACACCTCGAGCCGCGGATCTGCGGCGTCGTCAATGATGATGGGGTTCGGGGTGGAGGACATGCCTGTTCGATCGTACACTCGCGCTGTGCCCCTTGATCCTGAACGGAAACCACACGACGAGGCATCGATTTCATCGATGGGTTCTGCCGTGCCTCTCGAGCAAGACGGCGCGACTGCGGGCGAGGAAAGTCGGGTCGAAAATCCAGTCGAGGACAGCGAGCAGGACGAGCGAGTGGCTGAGTTGCTCGAGAGTTCGATTGATGTGCCAGTGTTTGCGGATGCTGTTGAAGCGCAAGAGGCGCCTGACGCTGCGGACACGCTCGAGGGGCTTGGCATCGTGCAGGCCGCCGAAGTCATCGAGGAGATGGAAACAGAGAGCGCCGCAGAGGCGCTCGCGCACATGCATCCATCGCTCGCCGTTGGTGTGCTTGAAGACCTGATTGAGGAAGATCCGAGTTACGCAGGAACGCTCATCGAGGAGATGGCGCCCGATGACGCGACCGACCTGCTGCAAAATCTCCCGGACGACTACCGCGACAAACTGCTCGGAACGCTTGGCAAGGTTGAAGCGGTCAAGATGCGCGAGCTGCTCTCCTTTGATGAGGAGTCTGCTGGCGGCATCATGACGACCGACTACCTCGCGGTGCGCGACACGATGACCGTGGCGCAGGCGGTGGAAGCGATTCGGAAGTCAGAGACCGAAGAAGAGTGGATTTATGTCTTCGTCGTCGATTGGCGAGGCCGATTGCAGGGTCGTGTCACGATGAAGCGCTTGCTTCTCGCCGAGTCTGCGCAGAAGGTGATTGATGTTTGCGATCGACCGGTCGATGCAGTGCCGCATGAACTCGCCAAGGAGGATGTGGCACGCGAGTTTGAAAAGTATGACTACCTCGTCTTGCCCGTGGTGGATGCAACGGATCGATTGCTCGGCATCATCACCGTCGACGATGTCGTCGACATCATCCGACAAGAGAGCACCGAAGATGCGCAGAAGATGGTCGGTGCTGGTCGCGAAGAGGCCGTGTTCTCAACGGTTGGCGAGAAGTGGCGAGGTCGTTTCCCGTGGCTCATTCTGAATCTGTTCACGAGTTCGATCGCTGCGGGAGTCGTGCTGCTCTTTGATGATCTCATCGGCTCGATCGCGGTGCTCGCGGCGCTTATGCCGCTCATCGCGAATCAATCTGGAAACGCGGGACAACAGTCTCTTGCTGTGACGCTTCGTGGCATTGTGCTTGACGAAGTTCGTCCTGGCGCCGCGTTGAGCATCGTTCGCCGCGAGGCGATGGTGGGCTTACTGAATGGGTTTACTTGTGGCGTGCTTGTCGGCGGCATCGTCGCGACACTCCATCACTTCTTCTGGCAGAACGCAGAGATCCACGCGCTTCATCTCGGCGCAATCATTGGAACGTCCATGACGATTGCGCTCACGATCGGCACGACAGTTGGTGCGTCGTTGCCGCTTGTCGTCCGACGACTCGGCGCAGACCCTGCAACTGCGTCGACGATCTTTCTCACGATGTTTACAGACTCAGTGAGCTTCCTCGTGTTCCTCGGACTCACGCGCTTGCTCTTGAGTTGGGTCTGAGCGCAGTCGAATCGCCGCGCGTCTCGAGCCTCACGTCCCCGTCATTCAGCCTGCGCGGCCTTGCGCGCTTCCGCTTCTTCCTCAGCCTCCTCCTCTGCATCCATCGTGACAGCCCATGCGGGGTAGGGAGCAGATGATCCCTTCATCGCATGCCAGAGGATGCGATTGAGCAAGTCTTCGGGGCACTGGTCGAGTTTGTCGAGTGGCAACTGCGCGGAGGCAACCGCATGTTCGCGAAGGAGTGGATCGAGGATCGCTTGCGGTGTGGGGTTCAACAGATCGAGTTGCACCGTGTTGGGGAGCGCGGTGAACGGAGTGAAGTCTGGCGTCTCCGTAAAGCACTCTCGCATCGGCGTTGCTGTCGCATCGAATTGATTCATCGGCGGCAGGCCGAGGATTAACTCCATCGTTCGGAGCAAGCTCGTTTGGTTGTATTGCGTGCTCACAACCGCGCCGCGCTTCGTGTAGGGACTGGCAACAAAGGCGGTCGTCCGAAAGCCGCTTACATGATCCCAACCAGCCTGTGGATCATCTTCGATCGCAAAGATGCAGGTGTCTTTCCAGAACGCGCTGTGGCTCACGGCCTCGATGAGTTGTCCGACGGCGAGGTCATTGTCGGCAACCGACGCCGCAGGTGTTGGCATTCCCGCGGAAGTTCCACTGGTGTGATCGTTCGGTAAACAGATCACGATAAAGTTCGGCATCGCGCCCTCCGCTTCAAACTGACGCAGGGCGGTAATGAACTCTCGTGTTCGCCAGACATCAGGCACATCCGGATCCCAGCCGGGCGCGCTGGCCCAGAGATGCGGACGGAGCGATTCGATGGTCGGCACACTTTCAACAATGATCGCGCCGCTGTTTGCGGTGTAGTCCACCCAACAGTCATGCGCTGTGATTTTCTCTTTGCGCAGAGGATCCTTCCAACGCTTACTCGTAATCGCAAACTCACCAAAGACGCGCAGGGTCTTGCCTTGCGCGAGCACATTGTCCCAGATGAACCCCGCTGGTGAGTACGCGAGCGCATCCGCTCCGTCGAGTTCCATGCCATCCGGGTAACTTCGAGGGAAGCCTGCGAAGGATCGCTCGACATAATCTGTGACGAGGCCCGCATCCGCCCACTGATGTCCATCCGCGCTCAGAATGCCCGAGCAATAGGTGTTGTCGAGCAGCACGAAGTCTTTCACCAGCTTGTGCAAGTTCGGGGTGACCGCGTCGCCAAAGACACAGAGCGACGGATCTCCATTCGCGCCTGGGATGTCGCCAAAGACTTGGTCGTAGGTTCGGTTCTCTTTGATGATGTAGATGACATGATTGAAGTGACTGGGCTCGCCCACGCGCTCTGGGATCGCGCGCTTGGGTTGCTCCGGTCGCGCGGGCAACTTTGCTTCGGCGATGAGTCCATACCGCATGTTGTCGAGCGCGATTTGGGAAAGCGCGGGGAGATCATCGCGTGAAGGCCGCGCGAGAAGCGAGAGCGTGCCGAAGTACTGTCGTGACTGCAACTCGATCTTCTCGCCGCTCTTGAACTCTTTCGTGGACCCAATGCCTTTGATGTTTGCGACGCAGATGGTCTCCTGCGACGGTGACTTCGCGATGACGATCGCGCCTGGAAACCAACCGACCGGCATCAAACCTCGCAGCTTCGATTCCCCGGGTTCGAAGTCAACTTCAGCAATCGCATTTTGCCCAGCGTTACACACGAAGAGCGTTTCACCGGTCGCGTCGAATGTGAGTGCGGTCGGCTGTGCGCCGAACAGATCCGCTGGATTCTGGCGCATCCAAATCGTTTCCTTGATGGCGAGTGTTGCGACATCAATCACACTGAGCGTGTCAGCCGAGGTGTTCGCGACGACGAGGTACTTCTGATCGGGCGAAACCGCGAGCGCACTCGCATGCATGCCTGTGACGACCTCGCGAACTTCGTTCGCGCTCGTGAGATCAATGACGCTGACAGAACCTTCACTCGCGACATGCAGGGTCGGATCAACGCGCACCGTCGTTCCGCGACCCGCGGGTCCAGTGAGATCACCCGCGACTGGACGCCGTCCACCCCAGTTACTGACGAACGCCTTCTCGCCCAAGAGCACCACATCAAAGGGCGCGACTCCAACATCCCAACCGCGAAGCGGTTTGCCTGTGGTCGTCGAGATCTCAAGCAAACGGTTCGAGAGATTTCCACAAACATACAGTCGTTCACCGTCTGCCGAGATCGCGAGTCCCGCGGGAATCTCCTCCTTTCGACGAGGCGCAGAGGCATTGGGCAGGGGGATCGAGAAACGACCGACGACACCTTCACTCTCCGTCACCTCAAAGACCTTGATGCTCCCATCGACATTGGAAAGGTAGATGCGATGTCCATCCGGCGAGAAGACTAACCCCGTGTAACTCACCTGCCCGTCTTTGTCGGGGCTCAAAAACCGTGGCGACGATTCGTCAGGAAGCGTCGCTCGTTGCGCGTCGGATGGGAGGGGAACGCGCTGGAGGATCGCGCCTGTGATTGGATCGATCACCAAGATCTCGTGCGTCTTTCCGGCGGTGATCAGCCGTTTTCCATCGGGACTCAGCGCGAGCACTTGCGGCCGCATGCCAGGTAACGAAACTTGCGTACCGAGCGGTGTGAGCCTTTGGTTGGCTGGGGTGTAGTAGCAATTCGCGCTGAGTTTCCCTACGGGTTGCGTCGTGGGCGGCACAACAGAATCCACTTGCGCGATCGCGGCGGTCGGCAGGAGGAGGACAAGGAACGCGAGGCGCGAAAGGGATTGCATGGCGTTACGAGCGTACCACTCTCGAGATCGCGTTACCCTGCCTCGCGTCGTGCTCACGCTTCGCAACATCCGCAAGTCCTTCGGAGCAATCGTCGCTGTTGAGTCGCTCTCACTTGAGATTCGCGCGGGCGAGATCTTTGGGTTGCTAGGACCCAACGGCGCAGGGAAGTCGACGACGATTTCGATCGCGACAGGCCTTGTGAGTCCGAGCAGCGGCGAGGTTGATCTCCTCTCTCTTGGATCGCCTGCGCAACCGAGTGTGCGTCGGCACTTGGGGCTTGCCCCACAGGAAATCACGCTCTACGGCGGACTCACAGCCCGTGAGAACCTCCTCTTTTTCGCATCGCTCTATGGCGTTCCTCACGCAACTGCGCGCGCGGATGAGTTGTTGTGTCTGGTAGAACTCGATACTCGCGCGAGCAGTCGCGTCTCCACATTTTCCGGCGGGATGAAACGGCGGCTCAATCTCGCCGCTGCGCTTGTCCATGACCCGCAACTGCTCTTACTTGATGAGCCAACGGCGGGCGTCGATCCACAGAGCCGCAATCGCATCCTCGAACTTGTGCGGGTGCTCGCGGCGCAAGGGAAGACGATTGTGTACACGACGCACTACATGGAGGAAGCGGCGAAAGTGTGCCACCGGGTTGGCATTGTGGATCACGGTCGATTGCTTGACATCGGAACACCGCGTGAGCTCATCGCTCGTCATGGCGGCTTGAGTGTGGTGGTTGTCGTGCAAGACGGCGTCGAAGTTCGCATCGAAACGAGCGATCCGGCAGGCGAAGTCGCGCGGCAGCTTTCAAGCGGAAGCGTGCACGGTGTTCGTGTCGAGCAGCCAGACCTTGAGTCGGTGTTCCTCAAACTTACAGGGAGGAGCTTGCGCGAATGAACGCCATGTTCGCTATCGCGTGGAAAGACCTCCGCCTCATGTTCCGTGACAAGGGCGAGATGTTCTTCACCTTTGTTTTTCCGATGCTTCTCGCAACTTTCTTTGGATTCATCTTCGCGGGTGGAAGTGATGGCGGAAGCAAGATCGATCTCGCGCTCGTTGTGGAGGGCAACTCCACACTTGCGCAGGGCATTGCGCAGGATCTCCTTGCTGACGAAGCCTTCGAAGTCACGCGTGTTGCCGAGCGAACACTTGCGGAAGACCTCGTGCGCGCGGGCAAAGTGACGGCGGCGATCATTCTTCCAGCCTCCATGCGCGATGGCGCTGCTGGCATTTTCAGCGGAGGCGGCATCCCGATCGAAGCGATCGTTGATCCATCGCGCCGCGCGGAAGTTGGTCTCATTCAAGGCAAGCTGAACGAACTCGCGTTTCGTCAGTTTCCCAAGATGTTCACCAACCCAGAGTCGATGGCGCAACTCATGGCGGGCGCTCGCGCATCGGTGGCGGAGGCAACCGATCTCTCTCCAACGCAGAAACTTGCCGCGGGTGCACTGATCGCCGCGGGCGGCGCGTTTTCGAGTTCCCTGCAGGGCGCGCCACAAACTTCGACGGACACGACGGAGCCGGGGAGCGCGACGGGAAACTGGTCGCCGGTCTCCATCAAGGTTGAAGAGCTCGCCGCGCGCAAGGGCGGTCCGCGAGACTCATTTGATGTCAGTTTCCCGCAAGGCATCGTGTGGGGATTGGCTGGTTGCGTGATGGCATTCGCAACATCACTCGTCAGTGAACGCGTTCGAGGCACGCTTGACCGACTTCGACTCGCGCCGATCACGCGCGGTCAGATCCTCGCGGGCAAGGGGGTCGCGTGCTTCATCACTGCGCTTCTCGTGCAACTCGTCCTCCTCGCATTGACGGTGTTCGCGTTTGGCTCGCATGTACAGCAACCCGCTCATCTCTTGCTCGCGTTTGTTGCGGCCGCGTTCGCGTTCAGCGGAATCGCCATGCTTATCGCGGGTGCGTGTCGAACGGAAGCACAAGCGCAGGGCGCGGGTCGCGGTGCACTGCTTCTGCTCGCGATCATTGGCGGAGGATCCCTTCCGCTCTTCCTCATGCCGCCACTCTTCAAGACGCTGAGCATGGCGAGCCCGTTTCGTTGGGCGGTTTCCGCAATCGAAGGTCCGTTCTGGCGAGACACGCCGTTTGCGGAGCAGGTCGTGCCACTTTGCATACTTCTCGCGATCGGCGTGCTCGGGCTTCTGATCGGCGTGCGGGCAACGCACGCGACGACACGGTAGATTGCAGAAGGTCTCTCGAGGAGTGCTGTCGAATGATGAAAGAGAAGGAGCATGCAACGAGCAGTGGTGAAGAGCTCCTTGTCGCAACAGGGCTTGAGAAGCGATTTGGCGACACCTACGCAGTGCGTGGCATCGACCTTCGAGTGCGCGCGGGTGAGGTGCTCGGTTTCCTCGGGCCCAATGGCGCAGGAAAGAGCACGTCCATGCGCATGGTGACGGGCTTTCTTGAACCGACGGCCGGCGCGATTGCGCTGTGCGGCATCAATCTGCTCACGCATCCGATTGAGGCGAAGCGGACCTTCGGCTATCTCCCTGAAGGAGCACCTGCGTATCCAGAGATGACGGTGGAGGAGTTTCTTTCCTTCGTCGCATCAGCGCGGGGGTATGCGGGATCGGATGCGCGTGCCCGCGTCGAGCAGGTGATTGAGCGCGTCCATCTGCAGGGTGTGCGCCGGAAGAGTTTCGAAACACTGTCAAAGGGTTACAAGCGGCGCACTGGGCTTGCGCAGGCGCTGATGCACGATCCTCGGGTGCTGATTCTCGATGAACCCACGGATGGTCTCGATCCGAACCAGAAGCACGAAGTTCGGTGCCTGATTCGTGAGCTCGGCCGCGATCGAGCGGTGGTTCTTTCCACACACATTCTCGAAGAGGTCGAGGCGGTCTGTACGCGCGCGATCATCATCAATCAAGGCAGCGTGGTCTTTGACGGAACACCAGCGGAGCTGGAGTCGAAAGCTCCAGTCCATATCACCAAGAATCGCATGGATCATGTGTTTCGCATGCTGACGACAGGCGATGGGATTCGCGAAGCGGCTCGTCGCTCCCGAGGACCGAAGCGATGAACGCCTCTGCACCGACCCTCGGACGATGCGCGCGCATCCATCTCGTTTTTCGCCGCGAGTTTCGGGCGTACTTCGCGACACCCCTCGCGGCCGTTTTCCTCGTCATTTTTCTCTTCCTCGCGGGGCTCTTCACCTTCAACATCGGTTCGCTGTACGAGCGCGACCAAGCAGACCTACGCCCATTCTTTCAATTCGTGCCGTGGCTGTTTCTCTTGATTCTGCCCGCGGTCTCGATGCGGTTGTGGGCGGATGAGCGCCGCACAGGCACCATCGAACTCCTTGTCACGCTTCCGTTGGCGCTCAGCGACCTCGTGCTCGGGAAGTTTTTCGCCGCGTGGGCATTCGCGATCGTCGCCGTCCTCTTGACCCTTCCCTTCTGGGTCACCGTCTCATGGCTCGGCGATCCGGATCACGGAGCGCTGGCGAGCGGGTACCTCGCGACGATTCTGCTCGCGGGCTTCATGCTCTCCATCGGCGCGCTCATTAGTGCGTCGACGAAGAATCAGGTGATCGCTTTCGTGTTGAGTGTGGCGGTCTGCTTCATCATTCTGCTTCTTGGCTATCCCGCGGCGCTCGATGTCGCGCGAGCGTTCGTGCCCAATGGCGTCATCGAAGCGCTTGCGTCGACGAGTGCGTTGACGCACTTTGATGCGTTGATGCGCGGCGTCATCGACTTGCGTGATGTGCTCTACTTTGGACTTGGGATTGCTCTGTTCCTCTGGTTGAACACCACCGTCATTGATTGGAAGAAGAGCGACTGAGATTCGCGCCCGGCGTGCAGTTGAAGCGTTGAAAGTTCCTATGGCTCGTGCTGACAAACGCAATTTCACACTTTTCGCAATCGTCGCGACCATCTTTGGGTTTGCTGCGATCAATGTCGTGCTGTGGTCGGTACTGCGAGGCGCGCGGATTGACCTGACGCAGGAGCGCCTCTACAGCGTTTCTCCCGGCATGGAGAAACTTGTCGCAGCGCTCGACGAGCCAGTGCAACTGGAATTGTTCTGGACCGCGGAGCAAGGCGCTGACACGCCGCAACTTCGCGCGTACGCGCAGCGTGTTCGCGAGTTCCTCGTTGAGATTTGCGCAGCATCAGACGGTCGCTTACGACTGCGCGAGATCGATCCACAGCCATTTTCTGAAGCGGAAGAGATCGCTCGATCGGTTGGTCTTTCGCCGCTGCAAGTAGACGGGACTGGTCGGACGCTCACGCTCGGTCTCGTCGTGCGCGGCACGACAGATCGAACCGAGGTCATTCCATACCTAGCACCGGAGCAGGAGCCGTTTCTGGAGTATGAAATCGCTCGGAGAATCTTGACAATTGGACGCGACGCGAAAGTCAAGATCGGATGGCTCTCGACGATTCCAGCGCCGCCCTTCGATCCGCGGAATCCACAGGCACCAAGCGGCGAACCCGTCATCGTCCAACAACTGCAACAGTTGTTTGACTTCACGCCCGTGCCACCCACGGCGGCGGAGATTCCGTCGGACCTTGGCGTGCTCATCGTTGTGCAGCCCCGGAAGCTCGCTGAGGAGACACTCCGCGCCGTTGACGGTTGGGTCTTGAGTGGAAAGCCCACGATGGTGTTCATCGATCCATGGTGCGAAACGGATCCGAACGCAGAGAAGGCTGGTGACACCGGAACGGGGAGCGACTTTGATGTTGGTCCATTACTCGCATCGTGGGGACTGCAGTTCCCCATCGATACGAACAATGGTGGGCACATGGTCGTGGCCGATCGCGGCACTTCAACGCACATCCAGTCGCGTACGCCAGCGGGCGTCGTCATGGACTTGGACTATCCCGTGTGGCTTTCGTTACGCAAGGAGAATCTCTCGACGAAGGATCCAGTGACTTCGCCGCTCTCGACCTTGAACATCATGAGTGCGGGTTCGATCGAAATGGCGCCGAATGCAACGACGACGATCGAGCCCATGGTCTTCACCACGAAGGACTCGCAGTTACTTCAGCCGATGAAGTTGGGCTATTTCGGTTCGGCGGATCAGCTGATCCGCGACTTCGTGGGCGATGATGTTGCTCGGACGATCGTCGCGCGAGTGCGTGGCCCGCTCGAGAGTGCATTTCCTGACGCGACTGGTCAGCGGGCGAAGGGGACGGCGAACCTGCTCGTCATCGCGGATGCCGATCTCTTGAGTGACCGCACCTGGGTGCAGGCATCCGAGCAAGGCATGCGGACGATCGCCGACAACGGCGCGCTCGTGATCAACATGATCGAGCAGATGAGTGGCTCCTCAACGCTCGCCGAGTTGCGCGCGCGCGGTGATTTCCGCCGACCGTTCACGCAGGTAGGGATGATTCGCAAGGCTGCTGAAGCGCGTTACCTGAAACGGGAGGCGGCGCTCCGAAGCGACATTCAGAAGACCGAATTCAAGATTGCCGATCTGCAGCGACTCAAGGGTGAAGGTGTGGATCAAGCGCCACAGGGCATGATCACGCTTTCGCCCGAACAGGCGGAGGAGCTCAAAGCACTCGAAGTCAAAGTGCTTGCGGCCAAGCGAGAGTTGCGCGATGTGCAATTTTCCATGCGCGAGGAGATTGACGCGCTCGGTCGACGCCTCATGCTGTTGCATGTGGTGCTTTGGCCCGCGGCGGTTGCGGTGGTCTTGACCGCCTGGGCGCTCTTGCGTTGGCGGCGACAGCGCATGCATGTTGAAGCGGCGCAGGGAGGTGGCGCATGAAAGGGAAAATCACCGTCATCATCGTGCTCGTCGTGACGCTTGCAGCGAGCGCGTACCTCTTGACGCTTGGGAAGTCGCAAGACGACGCGGAGGTTGGCGGCGTGTTCGCTTCCGAACTCACGCAGCGAGCAGCATCGATGACGCGGATTGAACTCGAGCGCGGTGACGAGCACATCACGCTGACGCGAACTGCAGACGGAACTTGGAGTGTGGCCACCAGTGGCGGCTATCCCGCGCTCACCGCGCAGGTCGCAGGTCTTGTCAATGGACTCGCGTCGTTAGAAATGGACGCCGCGATGACTTCGAAGCGCGAGAAGTTTGGCGAACTTGGTCTTGCCTGGCCGGCAGCCACGGCATCGATTGGTGCGCTTGTGCGACTGTTCGACACGCCTGCAGCGGACGATGCAGCAGCGCCGTTCGCGGAGTATGTGATCGGTCAGGAACGCGCGAGTCCACGCATGCAATATGTTCGGCGATTGAGTGAGGATCAGTGCTGGCGCTGTCGCGGGTCGGTCACCATCGATACCGAACCACAGCGTTGGATGTCCGCGACACTCTTGTCGCTGCCTTCAAGTGAAGTGCATGCGGTGGAGATCGGTGGTCTCGCGCTCTCTCGGGAGGTCTACGGGACTCAATGGAAGGCGACAGTGGACGACGCGTCCAAGGAATACTGGACGCCTGAGCGCCTCCATGAAGCAGAGTCTGTGTTCCCATCCTGGCTTTCGCGGTTGGAGTTCGATGATGTGCGTCGACCAGCCACCGCAGTGGGCGCGGACGCACAGACGAAAACGCTTGTGTTCGATTCGCTTCGCGCCAAACTCGTCGTGCACTGCGTGACCGAAGGCAGCGCGATGTGGGCGCGATTTGAAGTGACGCTCCATGCAGATGCGCCGGCTCGCGATGCGGGACTCAACGGCGATGTGAACGCGAAGTACAAGTACGCAGGCGATCCGCAGATCCCTGATTGGGCTGCGTGGGACGCCGAGCACAAGGATTGGGAATTCAAACTTCCTGCATGGAAGGTTGAACAACTCAAGGCGGAACCTCACGAAGCCATTCGGCCGCCGCAGCCTTGATCGATCGCGCGTGCCAATGCGCGCAACGCTCGTGCGCTTCCAAGATGCGCGTCAGGTGTATGCGCTGACGGGTTCGCATGCGCACACGAGGTTGCGATCACCATATGGATTGTCAACGCGGCCGACCGCGGGCCAGAACTTGAAGTCCTTGAGCCAAGGGGCGGGGTACGCGGCGTTTTCACGCGAGTAGGGGTGCGTCCATTGTGATGCGCTGACGGCAGCGACCGTGTGCGGCGCATGCTTGAGCACATTGTCGTCACGCGGAGCCTTGCCCTCTTCGATCTCGCGGATTTCTGCACGGATCGCGATGAGCGTGTCGCAGAATCGATCGAGCTCTGCCTTCGCCTCGCTCTCCGTCGGTTCGATCATGAGTGTGCCTGGAACAGGCCAACTCATCGTTGGCGCGTGGAATCCGTAATCCATGAGTCGCTTGGCGACATCATCGATCTTGATGCCCGCGCTCTTTTCGAACGGCCGGAAGTCGAGGATGAACTCGTGTGCGCAAAGTCCGTGATTGTTCGAGTACACGATCGTGTAGTGCGGCCGAAGTCTCGCAGCCATGTAGTTGGCATTCAGAATCGCCATCTCGGTGCACTTGCGTAGACCGTCGGCGCCCATCATCGCGATGTACATCCAAGGGATCGGAAGGATGGACGCGCTTCCATACGGAGCGGAGGAGACTGGTCCAATCGCGTGGCGGCCCGCGGAATTCGGTCGCATGACTGGGTGGCCGGGCAGGAACTCCTTCAAGTGCGAAGCCACGCCGATCGGACCCATGCCGGGGCCACCACCGCCATGGGGTATCGCAAACGTTTTATGTAAATTCACATGCATCACGTCGGCGCCGTACTCCGCCGGTCGCCCGATCCCAACTAGCGCGTTAAAGTTCGCGCCATCCATATAGACCTGCCCACCGTTG
>SXGU01437311.1_pt1 | contig 41251 bp, 35 predicted proteins | sample 3174531 | NCBI WGS metagenome assembly SXGU01 (sample SAMN11356863, study PRJNA531348) | freshwater metagenome | isolation source: freshwater sample F1-140 | place: China: Fuxian Lake, Yuxi | collected 2017-12-25 | reverse complement strand
AGTAACCGTATCGATCCATTGCGATAGTTCAGGATGTTGAGACATGGCAATATCCTCCAGTGAAAATTTGTATTGACACCTGTTAATTTATCTCAACATCCTGTTTTGTCTACTTTTATTTAAAAACCTACACTTGTAAGTCCCCCCCGCCTTCCCCTGGCGTACCGCATCGGGTCACAGCCTTCTCCGGGCTGAGGTTGCGTGCCGACCCTGACAGTCAAGCCGACAATATTATTGGCATTTTCCCCAAAGGAACTCTGGTTTTTGTATTGTCGATCACAGGATCTTGGGCTCAGGTGAGTTTAGAAGGCGACGGCGACGCAGACGGCTTTATGTCAACCGATTTCCTGAGTTTAGATACAGCAGCAATAAGTAATCCTCCGGTCAACATAGGCCTGCCGCATCGTGTCACTTCCTCAGGACTGAGGCTACGCACCGGCCCCAGCATTGACTCTGCCATTACCAATACAATCCCTAACGGCAGCCAAATCTTTGTATTAGCCACAGAAGGCTTATGGTCACAGGTGAGTTTGGACGAAGACGGGCATCCCGATGGTTTCATGTACAGCAAATACCTAAGCCTAAATGCAGCAATCCCGGCGCCAATTCCCGACAACGCCGGCTTTATTGTCAAGGTGACTTCGGATAAGGTGGCGAAGATGTTTCCCAATACCCGAAGAGCCAATATTGATGACAACCTGCCGTTCGTTCTTGCAGGCCTGCAAAAGTGCGGGTTGACTGACCGCGTCATGATTCTCATGGCGTTAGCCACCATTCGCGCGGAAACCGAGGGTTTCGTACCGATCAGCGAGGGAAAAAGTAAATTCAATACCAGCGTCACGCCGTTTGACAAATACGACAAAGGCACGCCTATTGGTATTATTCTCGGCAATACCCATGCGGGAGACGGTCCACTCTTTAAAGGGCGGGGTTATGTGCAATTAACAGGTCGATTTAACTACAATCAAATTGGTACTCAAATCGGCGTTGATCTCGTCGGTAATCCTGGTCCCGACTTTGCCAACGATCCGAAAGTCGCGGGAAGAATCCTCGCCCAATTCCTGAAAAACAAAGAAAACAAGATTCGGGAGGCAATCGCTAAAAATGACTTTAAGCTAGCTCGAAAACTGGTAAACGGCGGCAGCCATGGCTTTACCCGGTTTAAAGATGCCTATGACCGCGGTTTGTCAGTCTTGGCGTGATCCCGGCAAAGATAGTGTATCGCATTAATGCTCGAAGGATTTGGATTCTCCTTGTAATATCAATCCATGGGTTATCCGCTAAATACGCTTGATGATAAATATCAGCTCGTTCCCAAGCTCTAGCTTGCAGAATTCTCGAAGCCCGAGATTCTCGGATTGGGACTCCCAATCGAACCCTGGGAACCAGCGAAAGTCCCAAAAACACATCTGAGTTTAAGAGTACCGCAATATGAACCCAATCCACACCGTTCGGCTTGAATTTGACCCCAAACTCAACACCATAGACAAAGACAAAAAACGCAGTCAGGGCTTGTCTGTGGTGATGCAGATTGGCGATACCTTATGGGTGGCTAATGATGAAACCATTAGCCTGGAACGCTTCACGCTGACGGATACAAGCGGCGCGGGTAAATATGACTGCGGCAAAGAACACAGGCAATTTTCCCTGGACGATTACATTCGCTTGCCTGTACCGCCGACTTCCGACCCTGAAATAATAGAAGAAGTCGATTTGGAAGGTTTGGCTTTTGAAGACGGTTACCTTTGGTTAATAGCTTCGCACAGTTTGAAGCGTAAGAAGCCGAAACTGAAGGATGATCTTGAAAAAGACCGAAAACGTCTGGCAACCGTAGAGAGTGACGGCAATCGCTACTTACTGGCCCGCATCCCGATAGAGGAAAGTGATGGCGACTATAGGTTGGTGAAAAAGTCCAGACAGAATGGTGAAAAGCAAAGTGCTGCTCAGTTGGAAGGCGGCAAGCATCGCAACGAATTGATGGATGCCTTGGCAAAAGACGAACATTTACAGCCGTTTTTCGCCATTCCCGGCAAAGATAACGGCTTCGATATTGAAGGTTTGGCGGTCGCTAACGGGCATTTGTTTATTGGTTTGCGTGGACCTGTATTGCGGGGTTGGGCAATTATTCTGGAAGTAGTGCCTGAGCAAGATAAGGATGATTCGACACTGTTGAAACTAAAATCCATTGGCCCGGATCGTCGTTCCTACCGTAAACATTTCCTGCAACTGGGCGGACTCGGGGTTCGTGACTTGTGTGTGCACGGTGATGACTTGTTGATTTTGGCAGGCCCGACGATGGACATCGATGGGCCCGTTACAATCTTTCGTTGGCCCAATGGCACAAAGCCGCAAGAGGAAGCTATCGTGCCGGGTGATAAATTGGAGCGATTATGCGACATACCCTATGGTCAAGGCGATGATCATGCGGAAGGTATGACCTTGTTGACGTCGGCAGCGGGCGGCAAGCCTGATTCGGTTTTGATTGTTTACGATTCCGCCGCTCCGAGTCGTCTGATTGGCGAGAATACAATGATTGCCGATGTCTTCGGTTTCTGATTGAAACCGCCGATAACCTATACCCGACAAGTAATACGGCATTACTTTGAATATTCCTTAAATCCGGGCTGCTTAAAATAGATTAATGGATAACTGACTCCGAAACATGACAAAATACCAATGCCGACTCAAAAGAGAGGGCTTGTGAATCATAAATCGGGAGGAATAATGAAATTTAATATAAACGATGATACCTTCGTTATCTACCTATTATTGGGCTCAATAGTAGTAGGCATGGTCGTCATGTCGATGATGATGTAGGGATTGGGTGAAATCCGGTTTCTGGATCAAAGCCGGATTTTTCTATCGAACACTCTTTGAAAATCAGCTTTCAAATTTTAATTGGGTTTAGCTCATGCAACTGCATATTAATGATTTTGAGTGTCGCCAAAATAGCGGCGAATACCTGATTGGCATGGACGGCCCGGGTTTTGCGCAATTCACCGCCGCAATCCCAATTTATCACGCACTCGGTCAAGGCATCGGTATGTCCGCCCTTCGGTATTCTCACTTCAAAATCAGCTAACGCCGGCAACGTATAGTTATGCAGTTTCATGACCTTGTTCATCGCATCAATGAAAGCATCAAAACCGCCGTTACCGTAACCTGAGGCAAGGTGTTTCGTCCCATCGACATTGACGCGAATACTCGCTGTCGATTCCAGGTTAAGGCCGCTGGTGATTGAACAATTAAGCAGTTTGATGTGTTGATAACTCTTGCTTTCCAGCACATCGGCAATGATAAACGGCAGATCGTCCGTGGTTATCGTCTGTTTGGAATCGCCGAGACTGACGATGCGTTCCAGTACTTTTTTCTGGTTTTCTTCCGAAAGCTCCAGTTCCAGTTGTTCCAGATTTTTACGCAATGAGGCTTTACCGCTCATTTTCCCCAAGGCATAGCTTCGGGTGCGGGAAAAACGTTCCGGTCCCAAGCGGGTTTTGTATAAGCCGCCTTTTTGATCACCGTCGGCATGGATTCCGGCGGTTTGGGTAAAGACATCGGCACCGATAATAGGCGCATTGGCAGCAACGCGTTTGCCTGAAAAGGTTTCAACCATATTGCTGACACGCACGATATAGCTTTCATCAATCGCCAACTGCATCGCCATTTTGTCACGCAACACCACGGCCACTTCTGCCAGCGAGGCATTACCGGCGCGTTCGCCCAGGCAGTTAACAGTGCAATGTATCGAATTGACACCAGCACGAACCGCAGCCATGACATTGGCGGTCGCCAAGCCGTAATCGTTATGCGGGTGAAAATCGAATTCCAGCGCCGGATAACGCCGGCACATATCGCTGAAACTTGAAAATACTTCGTCAGGCGATAATACCCCGAGGGTGTCGGGCAGCATGAAATGACTGATACCGGCATGTTGCAGGTTATCCATCAGACCGTAAACATAGTCCGGGCTGTTTTGATAACCGTTTGACCAATCTTCCAGGTACACATTGACCTTGAAGCCTTTTTCGAGAGCATAGTTCACTGTTTTCAAAATATCTGCGGTATGTTCCGACAGCGTTTTCCCCAATTGCTCGCGGCAATGCTTTTCACTGCCTTTGGTCAGTAAATTGATAACCCCACCGCCGGTTTCAAGAATCCAGTCGACACTGCGGGTATGATCGACAAACCCCAGAACCTCTACCCTGCCCGCGAAACCTTCCTGTTTCGCCCATTCATTAATACTGGTGACGGCTTCCTTTTCGCCTTGGGACACGCGCGCCGAAGCGACTTCAATCCGATCAACCCGAAGCGACTGCAACAGAGCCTTGGCAATATTGACTTTTTCGGCAGGCGTGAACGAAACACCCTGAGTTTGTTCGCCATCACGCAGGGTGGTGTCCATTAATTGGATAATTCTGGAATCGGTGGGCATGAATGAGTGACTGTATTCTTTTATGATTGATTTTTAGTGCCGTCGGATGGGAAGAGGAAAAATGAAACCCATCGTATCGGTGGATGATGGCGATGGCTTAGAGCGTCTCCGCCAATAACCTTGAAGCTACGTTATTACCGGCAGTTGGCGGAGGTAAAGGCTTTTCATCATCCAACATGATTGTAATCCATTCATCTACTATTTGACATAGATCATGATAGACCTGCACTTCATCGTCACCATGACAACAGGGGCCGATAATTCCCGGGCATTGACCAACAAAGCATCGGTCTTCTTCAGACCATTCAACAATTTTTAGGTATCTGGCTGCTTCTTTCATTTTTTTGACTCCAAAATTTTCTGTTTAACCTCTCGCTCCTGATAAAATTTGGCATCGTCACCCAGTTGACCGGAAATAGTAATTTTTATACCTTTTTTATGTTCAAAATTCCTGTGGCTGCCTTTACCGCCTCGATTAACGAAGCCGACTTGCTCAAGTTCAAAAATTAAATCCCTGATTTTCCGTGGCATGTATCAATATAGTTTAATGTAACGGCCTGCTAGGGTAAGCGGTGCGCCCCCTTGCAGGCTTACGCAATATTCAAGCCCAAAGCCACGGATAAGTCTTTTTATGCTGTTCCTCATACTGAGTGATTTTATCAACATGCTTTAATGTCAGGCCGATGTCATCGAGCCCGCTCAACAGGTTACCCTGGCGGAACGGGTCAATTTCAAACGTGAAACCGTTACCGCCCGGTGTTGTTACCTGACGATTTTCCAGGTCTACGACAAAGCGGACGCCTTCATTGGCATTGATTTCCGCCATCAGTTTGTCCAATTGCTCTTTGCTTACTTTTATCGCGAGGATGCCGTTCTTGAAACAATTGTTGAAGAAAATGTCGGCATAGCTGGTCGATATTATGGTGTTAAAACCATAATCGGCAATCGCCCAGGGCGCGTGTTCGCGGGACGAGCCACAGCCGAAATTGTCGCCTGCCACCAGGATTTTCGCGCCTTTGAATGCGGGTTTGTTCAGCTCAAAATCGGGGTTATCGCTGCCGTCATCGTTATATCGCCAGTCATGAAAAAGATGTACGCCAAAACCGCTACGTTCCACTTTTTTCAGGAATTGCTTCGGGATGATCTGGTCGGTGTCAACATTGCTGCGATTCATCAAGGCAGCAATACTTTCGTGTTTTTTATACGGTTCCATAATTTTTTCTATCTTAAATTGTTACAGTGTGCGGATATCGACAAAATGACCCGCTGCCGCTGCCGCTGCCGCCATTGCCGGTGAAACTAGGTGGGTGCGTCCGCCTTTGCCCTGCCGACCTTCAAAGTTACGGTTTGAAGTGGATGCGCTACGTTGGCCCTTGGTCAGTTCATCGCCGTTCATCGCCAGACACATGGAACAACCGGGATCACGCCATTCCCAACCGGCTTCAATAAATATCTTGTCCAGTCCTTCGTCTTCGGCTTGGTGTTTGACATGATAGGAGCCCGGCACGGCGATAGCCTTGACGCCTTTGGCGACTTTAGTGCCTTTGGTTACTTCTGCGGCGATGCGAAAATCCTCTATCCGGCCATTGGTGCAGGAACCGATAAAAACCAAATCGATGGGGATGTCGGTAATCTTGGTATTCGGTGTCAGGCCCATATAGGCCAATGCGCTTTCACAGGCCTTACGTTTGATTTCGTTATCAAAACTTTCCGGCGCAGGAACCGTACCGTTGACGCCAATAACCTGTTCCGGAGAAGTTCCCCACGAGACTTGCGGCGCAATGTCGGCGGCATCCAGGGTAATAATCGCATCAAACACAGCGCCGTCATCACTGGGCAGGCTCTTCCAGTAAGCCAGCGCCAAGTCCCAATTCTCGCCGGACGGTGCAAATTCACGACCTTTCAGGTATTCGTAAGTTTTCTCGTCCGGTGCGACCAGACCGGCTCTCGCTCCGGCTTCAATCGCCATGTTGCAGAGCGTCATACGGCCTTCCATCGACAACGCTCTGATCGCCTCACCGGCATATTCGATTACATAACCGGTTCCGCCTGCGGTGCCGATTTGACCGATAATAGCCAGGGCAATGTCTTTCGCGGAGGAATACTTCGATAAAATGCCGTCAACCTGAACCAGCATGGTCTTGGATTTTTTCTGCGGCAGCGTCTGTGTAGCCATCACATGCTCGACCTCGGACGTGCCGATACCGAACGCCAGCGCGCCAAAGGCGCCATGGGTCGCCGTGTGGCTATCGCCGCAAACGACAACCATGCCGGGATGAACAAAGCCGTGCTCAGGCACCACGACATGAATCACACCGTTATTCGGGTTTTTCATGTCATAGAGATTCAAGCCGTTCTCAAGGCAGTTTTCAGCCATAACTTCGATCTGCTTCCGGGCGATCGGATCGGCAATCGGTAAATCGCGGTTCTTAGTGGGCACACAGTGATCCATCGTGGCAAGAATACTGTGCGGATTACGCACCTTGCGTCCGGCCAGACGCAAACCTTCGAAGGCCTGGGGACTGGTGACCTCATGCATCAAATGCCGGTCAACATAGAGCAAGGGCGCCTGGCCAGCCTCATCAACGACAAGGTGGCTATCCCAAATCTTTTCGTACATGGTTTTTTTCATAATGTCTTCCAAAGCTTGCAAGCGGCTCGAAATTGAGCCGATAGCGTGTTATAGAGTAAATCGGTAGCATATATTGCTATATTATGGACATTATCCCCTAATATAGAGTTAATTTGCAATTCGGTGGAAATATCCGCCAACATTTGCAGACTGCTTTCTTCAGACAATATCGGCCAGATTCCCTTTGCTTTCCAGCCATGCTTTTCTATCAGGCGAACGTTTTTTCGCCAGCAACAAATCGAGCTGGGCGCTGGTGTCGTCATTCTCGCTGATGGTTAACTGCACCAGCCTGCGAGTATCGGGATTCATCGTGGTTTCCCTGAGTTGGCTCGGGTTCATCTCACCCAAACCTTTAAAGCGTTGGACATTGATTTGCCCTTTTAGTTTTTCAGCTTTAATCCTGTCCAGAACGCCCTGTCGTTCGGATTCATCCAAGGCATAAAACACACGCTTGCCGACATCGATCCGATACAGGGGCGGCATGGCTACGAAGACATGCCCTTCCCTAACCAAGGCGTTAAAGTGCTGGTAAAACAACGCGCAAATCAACGTGGCGATATGATTCCCGTCAGAATCGGCATCGGCCAAGATACAAACCTTGCCGTAACGCAGGTTTTGCAAATCACTGGAACCCGGCTCGATGCCCAAAGCCACGGCAATATCATGCACTTCCTGCGACGCCATCACTTGGCTGGATTCCACTTCCCAAGTATTCAGGATCTTGCCTCGCAACGGCATAATCGCCTGAAAATCGCGTTCCCTGGCCTGCTTGGCCGAACCGCCCGCCGAATCGCCTTCCACCAGAAACAATTCCGTCCGGGCTATATCCTGCGCCGAACAATCGGCCAACTTGCCGGGTAAAGCAGGGCCTGTGGTAATTTTTTTGCGGATGATTTTTTTGTTGGAACGCAGTCGATGCTGGGCGCTGGAAATAATGATTTCGGCAATTTTCTCGCCTTCAGCCGGATGTTGATTTAACCACAAGCTGAAGCTGTCTTTAGCAACACCGGACACAAACACCACACATTCGCGCGAACTCAATCGCTCCTTGGTTTGCCCGGAAAACTGCGGGTCCTCGAGCTTGACCGACAATACAAAATGGCAGTTTTCCCAGACATCTTCGGGCGCGATCTTGACACCGCGCGGCAGAATATTCCGAATGTCGCAAAACTCGCGCATCGCTTCGGTCAGTCCTGCGCGCAGACCATTGACATGTGTCCCGCCTTGCGGCGTAGGAATCAGGTTCACATAACTTTCGTTAAGCATTTCCGGCGGATTTTCCACCGCCCAGATGATGCCCCATTCAACGGCTTCATGATTGGCCGCCATACTGCCCATAAACGGCTGCTGCGGACAAAACTCGATATCGCCTATCCGGTCCAGTAAATATTCCTTGAGGCCGTCCTGATAACACCAGACATACTCTTCATCGGTTTGGTCGACTTTCAGCGTTATCTTCAGGCCCGGACATAACACTGCCTTGGCGCGCAGCACATATTTCAGCTTTAACACCGAGATTTTGTTGGAATCAAAATATTTTTCATTCGGCCAGAACTTCACCGTGGTTCCGGTATTGTTTTTACCGACCGTCCCCGTTTCTATCAGATCGGATTGCTTCTCGCCATCGGCAAATTCGATATGATGAACTTTGCCGTTACGCTTGACGTCGACGGTCAATTTTGCCGACAAGGCATTAACAACCGAAACACCGACGCCATGCAAACCACCGGAAAACTGGTAATTTTTATTGGAAAACTTGCCGCCCGCATGGAGCTGGGTCAGAATCACCTCGACGCCGGAAATGCCCTGTTCAGGATGTATATCGACCGGCATGCCCCTGCCGTTATCGCTGACCTGTACGGCCCCATCCTTATATAACACCACATCAATGCAATCGGCATAACCTGCCATTGCTTCATCGACACTGTTATCAACTACTTCCTGCACCAGATGGTTAGGTCGAGTAGTATCGGTGTACATCCCCGGACGTTTTCGAACCGGCTCCAATCCGGTTAAAACCTCTATAGCCGCCGCGTTATATTCGTTACTCATTATTTCTGTGTACTCTTCTCAATTATGTAGGTTTACCTGAACATCGTACCATTAAGGTAACTCGCAAAAAATAGACTACTCAGTTTCCTCACGTACGAATGAGACGATAGGCTCATACTGTAAAGCATTAAAACTTGGTATTATGCTTTACTCATCCGCCGTATAATCGCGCCAATCCAGCACCCCATCACTTACAGAGGACAAACGCATGGAACAGATTATCAATCTTCATATTGAAAAATTACCGGAGGGCTTTTATCTGGCGACATCGGAAGATATTTCAGGATTGATCGCACAAGGAAGAACGATAACGGAAACATTGAAAATTGCCCGCGATGTCGCCAAAAAACTTTTGGAAGCTCAAGCTGAGCGCAACATAACCTGCACACTCAAAGCCACAGAAAACTCCTTTGATTATCCCTTGGTTGTCGGTAGTTAAGTGGGACAGCTCGGTAGTTTTCAATACAGAGAAATAGTCCAGCGGCTAAAACGCTTGAGATTTCAATTCGATCGACAAGCTGTGGGGGAGTAACGAAATTTGGTACAACCCAAACACCATCGCCATACTACCCTACCATTCCAAGGATATGCCGGAAAGCACATTAAGAGAGACCTTGAAACAAGGATGCGCTGAGCAAAGTAAAACTCATCGCTAGCGAATGATGCGCCTCGCTGGCAGCATCCTATGATTTAGCGTACTTTATCGCGCTACCCAAAAAACAGCCGACCTGCGGCAGCCAAAAAATAGTTAAAGGGTTACAAGGATTACAAGGATTACAAGGATTACAAGGATTAAAAAGCCCTCACAGCACGGACTGAGTTCGCGTAGTCCTTGTTGTAGGAGTCCTGGCTGCCATTATTGAAGTTCTGGAGCCAGGCGTCGAAGAGGTCGGGCTCGGACGAACTCCAGTATAAGTTACTGGTAAAAAACCCGACAACGGTTCTTTGCTGAAACAATAAATTTAACTCATCCTTTGACGGCAAAAACCAGTCGTCATAGCTATTTAACGAATAATCGTCAGCGATTTTAGCCGCTATACCTGCTTCGTTGCAGCCCGCCACAATATCGGTGGTATTTTGTGCGCCTGTACCGACAGCGAGTCCATCAGCTCCAGAGATTGCTATTCCCATACATCCCCATGGAGCACCGATGCCCTGATCTACCTGATCTACCGGTGCAGCTTCCAGTCCGTGTTTGCCGCCATCGGTGATATAAAACACTTTACCGCCGGCGGGACCGGTATCGCCTATCTGGTAGCTACACTGCCCCGGCGTCCAGGTGGGCAAGCCATCACACAGTGTTAATTTCGGCGCAACAATTTTTGGTGTGACGGGAGCGACCGGGATTATCACCCACGCCGTTCCATCCCAATATTGCATGTCGCCCGGGGCATTACCCGGAGGGAGGGAACCTGTTGGGCCGGTAGCGCCTTGCAGTCCCTGCGGTCCAGTGGCGCCGATTGCGCCTTGCAGTCCCTGCGAGCCATTGACACCGGCTGTTCCTTGCAGCCCCTGTGGGCCAATGGCGCCAGTGGCGCCTTGCAGTCCCTGCGGGCCGGTAGCGCCTTGTGAGCCCGCGCTCTTCCAAACGATTTCCAGCGTTGGTTCATGACTGGTCGCGGTATTTTCCTTGCTGTCGATATCGGTGTCTAATATAGCTCCGCTCTCCACGGTCAGGGCCAGCCCTTTGTTGGTTGTGGGAAGGGCAATCCAGCCTTTGACAATATTGGTGACGTCAAGCTCAACCCAATGCCCCGCATAAACTTTGGCGATCTTGAAAATTTTAGCCGGCATCACTAAATCCAAAGCAGGCGAAATGCCGCCCTTCGGCAATGTGAGCTCTCGCCAGCCCTGGATTACCCGTCTGATAGTCAAGTTACCGGCAGTATTGACATCGGTTATAAAAATCTTCAAGGTGGCTTTATCGATATCGGCATCGGTTACGCCGGTCGGCAACGCCTGGGTCAAGCTAAACTTAAGAAAGCCAATGTTGCTCGCACTAATCTGCAAAATCGGATCGTTGCCATGCCGGGGGGTAACACCCGGAACAAAAGGCGATGTCACATAACTGTCCGACAACAAGGTGGGACTGCTCCAGGCAATAACGGGGGCGCCCAGCAAGGATGCCATTGTGCCGACCAAGGCTAATAACTGAATGCTATGATCTGGCAATTGAGTTTTGCTTAACGAGGGGAACATGATGATTTCTCTCAATATAAATGTAATTTATCAGCGCACGTTGATCGATAACGAACGATAATGCGCGAACACCGACCAAGCAATGAAATAATCCTATTCACCCTCGTCTTGATTCTGGCAAAAACATTCAATTGCAAATCTGTCGTTGTACGTGTAATCCGAAGCTTCAAAGTAACATCAATACTGATCTGCGTCACTTTATTTAATACCCGCTATCAAGTAATCCGTATGACATTCAATGAAATACGCGGCATCAGTGCCACGAAATCCTCAATGCCAAGCTTTAAAAAAACTAATCACGTCTTCCATGGACACCAAACGCATGTTAGCACCTCAAATTACCCAACAAACCACCGGGATCGATTCATCATCGGCATTCATAAAAAAATAACCCATCACGATACGCTCGATATATTAGAATTCGGCATCTTTATTAATTAAGCATAAAACAGAGCAACCATGAATTTAACTGATTCCAAAACCTGGACCATCGAGCAATCGGCGCAAACTTACGCGATAGACAACTGGGGCGACGGCTATTTTTCCATTAATGCTAAAGGCCATGTCTGCGTCAGGCCCAGTTCGGATAAAGATATTGAGCTGGATTTATACGAAATCGCCCGCTCGCTGGGTGACAAGCAACTGTCCTTGCCGGTGCTGGTGCGCTTTACCGATATATTAAAAGACCGCGTAACGCGTCTGTCGGCGGCTTTCCAAAAAGCCTGCGTCAATAACGACTATCACGGCCATTACACGCCGGTTTATCCGATCAAGGTCAATCAGCAACGCCAGGTAGTTGAAGGCATTCTGGCGGCGGATAACATCGGCCTGGAAGCGGGCAGCAAGCCGGAACTACTGGCGATTATGGCCTTATCCAAACAAGGCGTGGTGGTTTGTAACGGCTATAAAGACCGGGCCTATATCCGCCTAGCGTTGATCGGCCTGAAAATGGGCCTGAATCTGTACCTGGTCATTGAAAAACCGCTGGAACTGGAACTGGTGATCGAAGAAGCGGCGCGTCTTGATATTAAACCGTCGCTGGGCGTGCGTATCCGTTTATCCAGCATCAGCGCCGGAAAATGGCAAAACAGCGGCGGCGAAAAATCCAAGTTCGGCCTGCATGCCTATGAAGTGCTGCAATTGATAGAGCGCTTGAAACAGGCTGGTTTGCTGGACACGCTAAAGCTCATGCACTTCCACATGGGTTCGCAAATCGCCAATATCCACGATATAAAAGTCGCCCTGAAAGAAGCCGGACAATTTTATGTTGAGCTGCATCGCCTGGGCGCACCAATCAAAGTCGTCGATGCCGGCGGCGGACTGGGTGTCGATTATGACGGCAGCCGTTCGCGCCGCGAATCGTCGATCAATTACAGCCTGGATGAGTACGCGCAAAACATTGTGCGCAGCTTTGCCGATATTTGCGCCGAAAAACAGGTGCCGCAACCCGACATCATCACCGAGTCAGGCCGTGCGTTGACGGCGCAGCATGCGGTGTTGATCACCAACGTCACCGATGTCGAATCGGTTTATTCCGACACGCAGGCGGCGCCTCAGCCAGGCTCGGGGGCGACTAACCTGACCGAATACTACCATGATGCGCAATTTAACCTGTCCGAAGCGCGCACCCGCTTTGTCCAGGACAAGCTCAGCATTAACGGGCTGGCCGAAGCGGAGAATAATTATTCGCTGGTTTGCCAACAAATCCGGCACCGGCTCAACCCGAACAGCCAGAGCGAAGCGGTCATATTGCAGGAACTCAATGAAAAACTGGCCGATAAAGTCTTTTGCAACTTCTCGCTGTTCCAGTCCATGCCCGACATCTGGGGTATCGATCAAGTATTCCCCATCATGCCCATTCACCGGCTAACCGAACAGCCCACGCGCCGCGCCGTCATCCAGGATTTAACCTGCGATTCCGATGGTCGCATCGATCATTATATTGACGGCCAGAATCTTGAAAACACGCTGCCGGTGCATGAAATCGACAGCGACAAGGACTATCTCATCGGCTTTTTCATGGTCGGCGCGTACCAGGAAATATTGGGCGATATGCACAATTTATTCGGCGACACGCATTCCATCAACATCCAGCTCGACGACAAGGGCTATCATTTCTACGATTTTCAGGAAGGCGAGCATGTCTCTGATTTGCTCGACTATGTACATATCAGCAGTGAAGAGCTGAAAACCGCCTTCCGGGAAAAGCTGGCTTCCAGCCATCTCAGCGAACAGCAAAAACAGGACTATGAACAAGAATTGATCGCCGGCTTAGCGGCCTACACTTACCTGGAGAAATAACATGAAAGCAGGCATGATAGGACTGGGCGCGATGGGCATGGGCATGGCGAGAAATATCGCCAAAGCCGGCATGTTAAGCGCTGTTTACAACCGCACAGCGGCAAAGGCGCAAGACCTCGCCGAAGAATTGGCTGTGTCAGCTTTTGACCGGCCCGAAGCGCTCGCCGCAAACGTGGATATTGTGCTGATTTGCGTCTCTGCCGACCGCGATGTACTGGACATTGTCGAAAAAATAGCAACAAGCATCAGGCCCGGCTCAATCGTCATCGATATGTCCACCGTCAGCAGCGCCACCGCCCAACAAGCCGCCGCCTGTCTGGCGGAAAAACAGGTCGCCTTTCTTGACGCGCCGGTATCAGGCGGCGTGGAAGGCGCGAAAAAAGGCACACTGGCGATGATGATAGGCGGCGAAGCAGCGGCGCTGGAAAGAGCCCGCCCTGTGCTGGAAGCGATGACCGCACGCATCATGCATATAGGCCCGACCGGCACCGGCCAGGCCACCAAAGCCGTCAATCAAGTCATGTGCGCAGGCATCAACCAAGCCGTGACCGAAGCGCTGGCATTCGCCCAAATCCAAGGCTTGCCGCTCGATAAAGTGATCGAAGTGATCTCAGGCGGCGCATCCGGCAACTGGTTTCTCCAGCATCGCGGCTTGACAATGACCCAAGGCACATTCGCCCCCGGCTTCAAACTCGCGCTGCATCACAAGGATTTGAAAATCTGCCGGGAAATGGCGGCTCAAGCCGGATTTACCATACCGTTAAGCGATGCAACTGTTAGTGATTACGAACAGTTGATGGCGGAAGGGTTTGGTGATGAGGATATATCGGCGTTGTATCGGTTGAAGAGGATGCTATAAACGCTGCCTGAACGCAGGCATAAATTCCGTAGCCCGCATGGAGAGTAACGGAATGCGGGTACTTCGGAGCCACGAAGTCCAGTATTCCGCAAGCTTCATACGGGTTACTTGCTGGCCCACACCTTGGGCGTTTTTTTTGAACAAACTTTTGGGTAATCCGCTTTTGCATTTCGACGCTTTGGTTGACGCTTAAAAGTCGAACATCACGTAAGGTATAAATAATTTATGCAAGAACATAAAATGCACTGGCCAGACGTAAGAAAATCGATTTTCGATATGTCGGGAGACAATCGCGACTCCTCAACCAAAGCTTTTATTGAACATGTAACTTACCCATATGAATATTCAGCGGAACAACATTACGCTAACATGTTTGAAGACGCCGCAGACTTAATTGTCTATGCGAGACAATGCGAAATTGACGAAGGCCATGCAGATCGTTATTTTGTTCCTGTGATGTTTATGTATCGACACTCAATCGAGTTATGGTTAAAAATAACAGTCAGAGAACTTATTAAAGGCGGGTTAATTGACGATAAACCGGCAATTCAAAAGCAGTTAGGCTCACATTATATTATCAAGCTTTGGGATATATGCAGACCTGGTATAGAAAATAAATGGCCAGACGGCGACAAAAATATTTTAGATAATGTTAAATCTATTCTTAGTGAAATTCATAGCTTTGATCCAAATGGTCAAGGATTACGTTATTCAACACAAAAAAATGGTAATAGAACGTGTCAAAATTACCCAAAAGTTGTACGACTTGAATTACTAAAAGATGCTGCGAAAGACGTTATTTCTTTTATTGGAGCAGTTAGCAATTGTAATAATTTTTAATTTTGGTGCTCGGAGTTTCAAAGAATAGCCAAGGGTGCGCACCGCGCACATTTTGGGGATATGATGTGGCTACTGGCGAAAGTGCGCGATACGCACACGACTGTCGGGCGTTGTTGAAACGTACGGGACGGGATTACACATCCCCCGTCCCGCGCAAGTTAAAAGGCTCTCACAGCACGGACATGATGCGCGCCTGATTTAAAGCTTTCTTCCTGATTGCCGCCACCGAAGCCTTGACTCCAAGCTTTGTCGTTGGTGGATTCAGTCGAGCTCCAATAGATGTTGGCGCCAAAATTACCGACAACCTCTTTTTGCTGGTACAACAAATTTAACTCGTTTTTAGAAGGTAAATACCAGTCACCATATATAACATTATTAACGATCAATGAAGCATCTGCGCAAATTTTTGCAGCAAAATCACCTGTCGGGTTATCGCCGATTTGTGTTGCTATTATCAAGGTGGTGTTCATTGTCCCTGCATCAACTCCATTACCTGTAGTGCCTGTCAGTCTATTGGTTCCGTTAAACCAAGGTATCCCGGTGTTTTGGTCGCTTGTCGCGGCGATTAAACCATGGCGTCCGCCATCATAAACATAAAACACTTTACCACCCCCGTAACTATCGCCAATTCCATGCTTAGTCGCTTCGGCCACCGCATCGGTAGTAAAGGCTGTCGTGGCAAGTTGGTTTGTGCCGGTTCCCGCAAGAGCCGTCGGCGCACTTGGTGTGCCGGTGAATGTGGGCGACGCGAGAGCGGCTTTTAAATCCAATGCGGCCAATGTTTTCGCGCTGACGGGTTTACCGGCATCGCTGGTATTGTCTATATTGCCTAAACCGAGATCCGCATGAGTTAAGGTGATGGCGCCACCCACTTGAGTTACGCCATTCACTGAGACGGTTAAGCCATCCGCACCATTGGATCCATTTACTCCATTCATACCATTTGTGCCTGGTGCGCCGGTATTACCTTTTGCACCCGTTGCTCCTGTGGGTCCTCGGCTGTTCAAGACGACATCCAATAAAGCCTGATGACTGGTGGAGGTATTTTCCTTGCTGTCGATAGTTGCATCTAATGAGCTCCCATCCTCTACGATCAAGGCCAGCCCGTTGTTGGTCGAAAGATCGGCCGCCCAGAATCTGACAAAATTGGTTACGTCAAGCTCTACCCAGCGCCCCTCATAATCTTTGTTGATCTTGAATGTTTTTCCCACTTCACCTAAAGCAGGCGAAATACCGTTAGCCGGGATTGTCGATTCTGTCCACCCTTGGATTACCCGCCTGATGGTCAGATTGCCTGCGCCGTGAACTTTAGATATAAAAACCGTCAAAGTCGCTTTATCTATATCCGTGTCGATGACGCCGATCGGCAATGACCTGCTCATGCCAAATTTGAGAAATCCGGTATTCCGGGCGTTGATCGTTAGTGAATGTTTGTCGCCACCTTTAGGGCCGTGTTCATCGCCTTTACCGCCGTCTGCTGATACATAGCTGTCGGCAAGCAATACCGGAGCACTCCAGGCAACAACCGGCACCCCCAGTAAAGATGCGATGATACCCGTTAAGGCAACTAATTTTATGCTGCGATAGGATGAATGAGTCTTTGCTACCCGAACCTTGACAACCTTTTTTTTGACATTCCTTTCTGCCTCCGTGCCCTCGTTGTCCAGTATCACGCCGGCGACTTTGACTTTACCTTTGGTTTCTTCGACTCGGCTTTTTATTTGATCTTTGTTCATGAGCGTTTCCTGATAATTGTTTGCCATGACCAGATAGTCATGACCAAGGCACGAAAAAATATTTCCCATCACCTGCTCAGGATAATACGAGCGAAACGAAACACAGTCTGTTCGGCAACACACATGAATTAAGGGTTTTCTTTTATGCTGTAGCGAATATTTTTACTTCTCCGCCTTATCAAGATCTTTAGCGGTGTCTCGTCGAAAATCACAGGTCAAATAATCAAGGCTCATCGGCAAAGCCAATTCCAGCGAATTAATAAACTGCACACCGGCATTAATCTGGCTTGGACGACAAGTCATCAAGTGACCGCCATGCTGTAAATCCGATGACAGGAAATGGAGATGAAGCCCAGGCACGCTAAGTGACGACATGTAAGACGGGGTAAAAAAACCCGCGAGTGTGCCGGAGATTTGATGAAACTCAAACACCGGCTGTTCTTCGGCAACATCGACTAACGGTTTGTAATTTTCTGTTTTGGGCACAGAGCGAACCTTGACATAATCAAATTCCCCATCAATACGAATGGCGTAAAAAATATTCATTGATGGCAGCAGGCTATGCAACCAGGTCAGGAAGTCCGGGTATTCGGTTATTCCGGTTAACTGATCTTCGGTCAGCGGCTGATAAAACGTTACACAGGAAAACGGGGTTAAAGTTGAGTCATCAACCAGCTTAACCTTGCCGTCCGAGGTCATCTGGTAAACGTTGCCATCCAGCATGATCATCTCGCCATCCAGATTGTCGAAGGTGCCTAAACCAAAATCACCGTGTTTTTTGATCTCGCTGAAGGGGATTTTTTCTTCATAGATACCCTCAACCAGCGCGTTGATTGGGGAACATAGATAAACGGAGTTTTTTTTCATTGTGTAGTTGCTGTCGTTGTTAAATTCGGGGAGCGCATAGACTGAAATTCCATATTCTTCACCGCCGCCATTCGTCAATCAATGCCGCCAATAACGCCGTCCAGGTCTGGTGGGAAGCGCCCAAGCCCTGCCCGGTTTCGGCGTGAAAGTATTCATGGAAAAGAAGATGGTCTTTCCAGTGGGGGTCTTGTTGAAAACGGTCAGACTTGCCGTAGACAGGGCGATTGCCTACCGCATCCGGCAAAAACAAGCATATCATGCGATTGGCCAGCTCTTCGGCCAATTCCAGCAGGTTCATCGACACCGGGGTATTGGTATCGTCCAGCACCACGTCCAGTTGAAAAGTCGGTCCCAACGCCCTGTCCAGCTTGCGCAATGCTTCAATCATCAGGAATCCGGTAGGAAACCAAAGCGGGCCGCGCCAGTTTGAATTGCCGCCCTTGAGTTTGGATTCCGCTTCGGCGGGTTCATAGCGTACTTCGCCGGTGCCGTATTTAAAAGGGTGTTGGTCATGAATTTTGGACAGGCTGCGCATACCGAATTGCGACAGGAATTCATCCTGATCAAACACCCTGGCAAGCAATCGCTTGATTTGCATTTGATTGGGGACGCTTAATAAATAGGTTGTTTGATTGTGGTCCAGGAAATGACAACTAAACTGGGTGAAACGCTTGCGGTTTTCCAGAAACCAGTTCAGGTTCGCGGTAAAGGCGGGAAACGGTTTTATCCATTCGGCCTCCAGGCGTTCTACAGCAAACAGCGGTATCAACCCGACCAGCGACCTGACGCGGAATTTGTCGAAGCTGTCATCGGGATGCCGCAGCAAGTCGTAAAAAAAACCATCATCTTCATCCCACAGCTGGACGTCGCGCCCGCCCATCTGCTTCATCGCCGCGCCGATATAGGCATAGTGTTGCAAAAACTTGGTCGCCAAGCCTTCGTAAGCGTTGTTTTCCAACGCCAGTTCCAAGGCGATGCGCATCATGTTCAAACAAAACATCGCCATCCAGCCGGTGGCATCCGATTGTTCCAGCACCTGTCCTTGCGGCAGCGGTTTGCTGCGATCAACGACGGCAATATTGTCCAGCCCTAAAAAACCGCCTTCAAAAACGTTATTACCGTCACTGTCTACTTTATTAGTCCACCAGGTGAAATTGATCAGTAATTTATGAAAGCACTTTTCCAGGAAAAAGCGGTCGGTTTGCTGATGCAGGCGTTTTTCCATGTTATAGACCCGCCAGACGGCCCAGGCATGCACGGGCGGATTCAAATCGGAAAAATCCCATTCATAAGCCGGTATTTGTCCGTTTGGATGCTGAAACTGTTCAAACAGCATCAGCCAGAGCTGATTTTTCGCGAATGCCGGATCGATCAAAGCCATCGGCACACATGCAAAAGCCAGGTCCCAGGCGGCAAACCAGGGATATTCCCATTTATCCGGCATCAACAACACGCGCATGGAATTAAGGTGTTCCCAATGCCGGTTACGAATCCATTTGCGTGATTCAGGCGGCGGCGAACTGGGCAGGTCGCCTTTCAGCCAAAGATGGACATCGAACAGGTAGGCTTGTTTGTTCCATAACAAGCCAGCCAGCGCCTGCCGCTGTATGCGCCGTTCTTCGGGACTGGCTTTAACCGGGTGAACACTGTCATAAAAGGCATCGGCTTCCGCCTTGCGTTGGCTAAATACGGCGTCTATATCGGCAAACGGCTGCTGAATCAGTTCGGATGTCAAACGTAGTGTTAACTGAACCGATTCGCCTGCGGGAATATCAAGACGGTAGTGCAGACAGGATTTGGTGCCGGTTTGGGCAGGGTTGATGCAAGCGTCGCCGTGGATCAGGTGACGATGAAAGGCGTCTTTCACATACGGCGACGGATTGATCGGACTGCCGTAAACCCGTTGCATGTTGGTTTCGTTATTGGTGAATAACGGCGTACACTCGCCGTCCGCATAAAGATAATGTTTGTCGAGCCGGTAAGGAAACATCAGCCCCGGCAGTGGCGCAAGTTCGGATCTGTCGGCCAGCAAACAAGTGTGGGAGTTTTTACCGGTATTGAGCAGGCTGATAACCGGTGCTGTCCCGCGTGGTTCGCTCCAGCTCCAAGTATTCCGAAACCAGAGTTGCGGCAAGATATGTAACGGAGCTGACTCAGGCCCGCGATTGAAGGCCTTGATGCGGATACAAATATCGTCGGGAGAGGCTTTGGCGTATTCAACCTCGACATCGAAATAACGGTTCTCGTTAAATAATCCGGTATCCAGCAGTTCGAATTCAGGGCCGCTTCCGGCGCGGCGCCGGTTTTCACGGATCAGTTCCTCGTAAGGGTATTCGCCTTGCGGGTACTTGTAGAGATAACGCATGTAGCTATGCGTCGGGGTGTTGTCCAGGTAGAAATAATATTCTTTGACATCCTCGCCGTGGTTGCCTTCCCACATATCGAGACCAAAGGCGCGTTCCTTCAGTATCGGGTCGCGGCCGTTCCACAACGCCACTGCGAACACCAGCAACTGGTAACGATCGCAAATACCGGCAAGTCCGTCTTCGCCCCAGCGATAAGCCTTGCTGCGCGCCAGATCATGCGGCAAGTAGCGCCAGGCATCGCCATCGGGACTGTAATCTTCACGTACCGTTCCCCACGAACGTTCGCTGACATAAGGCCCCCAACGCCACCAGGGAGGCTGGTCCCCGATATTCTCTTTTATTCGGACATGCTCACTGCCGGCCATGACGGGATTCTCCTTGTCGGCCATTCAACAAGCATGGGTTTATGATTTTAAATTGAATGGCGGTAAACGAGATAAGGATAACATCCCTCAACGGATGTTATCCTTATGGGAAGTACTTAATTGGAAGACTGGCTACTCGTCGCCTATCCAACCTTCCAAAGCGGCAATAATACTTTTCGCCTGCTCTTTACTGGAGATATTAAATTTTGATTTAAGCTGGTATTCGCCGTTTCTTTTCTGGTAGCGACGGATAGTATATTTGTCCGGGCCGTATTCTTCCTTGGCGCGGTTCCAGTCCTGATAACGGTACATAACGGTCGCCCATGCGCCCTTGGTCAGCACTTTTTTATCCAGTTCCTTAACTGTTTCAATACCGCCGTCTTCGTATGTTACAGTCAATTCATCTACAGTTTCAGCCATGTCATTCCTAAATGATTAAATTGAATCAGTCTATCATAACGACAGTCTATTACAACGACGCTACGCACCAAAATAGTTCGTGCCTTGGACCCGTTCATGGTCAAATTATCTGACCATAACCTGCCTCACTTTAAAAATGAGGTAATTATTCAAACCCCTCCCCAACCCTCTCCTTATCAGGGGAGGGAGTGCAGCGTCTCCTCCCCCTGTCAAGGGGGAGGTCGGGAGGGGGTAGCTGAATAGTTACAAAATAAGCAGGCTTATTTACCGATACTTATTTACTAATAAATTGCCCAAAAGCGCGACTGCCCTCACCGGTTTTGATCGTATCAATAACCTTCATAATTCTGGCATCGATCACCGATACCGTGCTATCAAACCAGTTTGCCACATAGACATGCCGGTCGTCAGGAAGCGTGCCGATGCCTTCCGGTTTATCACCGACATCGATCAGGCCGATTTCCTTTAATGTTTCGGTATCGATGACAGAAACCGAACCGTCATCCTGATTGGTTACCAGCAAACGGCTGTCATTAAGCGCCAAGGTAGCGGCATAAGGCAGCATGTTGACTTTAACGGTAGCGATGGACTTCATTCGCGCCGTTTCCAGTACCGTGACGTCATCGCTTTGCACATTGGCGACATAAAGACGTTCGCCTCTGCCGTCAAGGGTCAGCCCGAACGGATGTGTGCCGACCGGCACAGTGCTCTTGACCGTCAGTTGCGTTAAATCGATTTTGGAAACCGAATTACTGAGCCGGTTGGCCACATATAACCAACGGTTATCAGGACTGACAATCAAACCGGATGGCGACTCGCCGACCACAATCGTTTTGATAATTTTGAGACTGGAGGCATCAATGACGGAAACCGTTTTCTTAAACCAGTCCGCCACATAAATGCGCTTGCCGTCGGACCCGGTGGCAATGCCCAACGCGCCGTCCAAACCGGATACTTTGGCAATAACTTCCCGTTTGTTTGCATCCAATACGGCAAAACCTTTGGCCTCGGGCGTACTGATATAGACCTTGCCGCCGTCCGGGGAAACAGCGACACCGGCCGGTTTCCCGCTAACGGCAAGCGTATCAACCACCCTGCCCTGTGCCGTATCAATGACGGAAACACTGTCACCCAATTGATTGCTGATATAAGCAAAAGGCGCAGCGGCCAGCGGCGTAACGAAAAAAGCTGTAGCGATACCGATCGCTACAACTGTGTATTTCAGATGATACCGTTTCAGATCAAGCACGGCCTGAACCTTATTTTTCAGCCAGCGTTTTTAAATTGAGCAAACCGGCTTTTAAAACAGAAGTTACTGCTGAATTAGCCGCTTCTTCGTTCATTTCTTCCGGTGGATTGTTGTTCATATAAGCGCGGTAATAACCTGCTTTCCAGCTTACCACCGAGGTATCGCCTTTCGCTTCCACTTCAATGCTGGCTGCGTAGTTGTCTACAGGCAATACCGGCACTTTTTCATCAACACCGGCATGATTGATGGTTTTTGCAGTGCTCATTTCGGTAATTTTGTAAGCATAAGACATTTTTTTGTCGTCATACTTTTTCAATTCTTCGGTAATGGTGCCGCCGTCTTTTAAGGTCAAAACGCGGATGGCGCCTTTGTTGTTATCGCCTTGGACGGTTGTATTGAAAATACCGGGATGCCAGGACATATCGCCATAATTCTTGATAATCGACCAAACTTTTTCAGCCGGTGCATTGATGGTGATTTCTTCTTCAGCCTTTTGACGCACAGGCCCATGAGCATTGACAGCCGCAGAAAAAAAGAAAAGCAAAACAGGTAAAAACAAACAAACTTTTTTCATAATTAACTCCTGGGAACATAAAAACTAAAGCGCCGCATTATATGACAAGTGGGAGGCGCAAGCATCAGGTTGGTGCATTTAAATTGTTATCCGGCTGATCTTGCCTGCTTTTGATGACGGTGAAACGAATTTTACAGCGACAGGCAACCTCTCAACTTCGATGTTGAATTCATATAACCGTCCCGATTATTTAACAAGCCCGCACAGCTGTTGTACCATAACACTGAAATGTGAATTAAGAGCTAAAAATCCACAATGCAGAAAAAGCCCTCTCCAAAGGGAGAGGGGAAATATAATGAATATAATCACCTTATAATTACTAAATCAATCCGAGTGGCCTCTTTCCGTCAGAAAAGCGAGCGCCACTCAAACTTAACCAAAATAAGCGGAGAAATAAATGGCTGTTAGCGCGGATGATTTTAAACAGGCTTTGCAACTGTGGGCCAGCGGTGTCACGGTAGTGACGACATACTCAGAAAAGCTGGGGGTTCAAGGCATGACCGTGACCGCATTTTCCAGCGTTTCCATCGATCCACCGCAGATACTGGTTTGTATTAATGACTCTGCCGATACCGGCGTCGGCATAGAAGAAAGCCGGTGCTTTGCCGTCAATGTATTAAACGCGGATCAACAAGACGTTTCCAATCAATTCGCCGGCGGCAGCAGCCAACAGCAACGTTTTGACAACACGCCCTGGCAACCGGGCACTACCGGCGCACCGCTGTTGACCGAAAGCATCATGTCACTGGATTGCACCGTCGTTGAAAAATTTCGCGCAGGCACGCACTGGATTATCATCGGCGCAATACAAGACGCCGTTTGCCGCTCGGGAGAGCCGCTTCTGTACTATCGCGGCGCTTATCGTCAACTTGCCGATAATTAGTTTGGCAGGCACTTACCCCCTTTGATTAAAGGGGGCATTTATTCCACACGGTGATGTTTTCGAAAAACCAAATTACATAGTCAGATCAATGCTTCTATCTTTCGATCCAACTCACGCTGGCTGAAGCACGAAACCCGGCGCAGCTATACCCGGCCAAAGTTCATAAAGAATTTCGGGTTTTTCCGTGCCGCCAGTGCGTGGGCTAGACGGCACACCGATAGCTCGTGCGGCGGCAATGCTCAACTCACCAATCTTATTACGCGGACCCTTATCTGCCACGACACAATCGACCGATTTGTTGCCCAATGTTACACGAGCCTTACATCCGCGCACTACACCTGGCACCGATTGAATAATGAGCGACGGAACTACGATATAAGGTACTGTCTCGGCATCAACATAAGCTGCCGGATCATTGGCTGATTTGCCGGGATGACGATACCAAGTAAGCGACGCGATAATGCCTCCATCAAAAACCTTAGGCTGATTATCTGGCCCAAGAATGACAATATCCCGTGCCCAAGATTTTGCGCAGATGACTTTCCCGTCATGGATTGCCATACCCCCATTTGCGAGATTCTCGGTTCCTTTGTTGTCAACCCTATAAGCGACAGGGCCACCATTTTGACCATTCGCTCCATCTGCATCAATATCGCCATCGGCCGTGAAAAAAACACGTCCTTGGTCGTCTTCCTTGATCGTGCAGGAATAGCCTTCGTTGGTAATAGTACCTAATATTTTCATGGAGTTGTACCCTTATAAAATTTAATATTGGTGCGTAATAACTAAACAATGTAACCCTAACAAATACCGTACACCATCAGGTTATTCAATAAATAACTCAGATACGTTCTAAGAAATCAGCCGATGCAAAACCATCAATTTTGCCATCACCCTCTAAATCTACTTTGGCCCAACCATTAGTAATGGACGCCACAAAAACTATCTGATTAGCGCGTAAGCTACCAATTATGTCAAATTGAGTTCCCGCTCCGCCGCGCAAACGCAAACCGCTACGTGCAATCACCTTATACCGCTCACCAACGGTAGCGATAGGACCGGCATGCTCAGTATCAGCTTCGATGGAAAATGCCCCAAAATCAGAACGGGCTGGATTGGGGTCATTAAAATCAACATCTAACCCGCAAAGTATGGACTCAGGAAACCTCTGGGCCAAATCATATTCCCCGGCTTTTAATGCTTGTTGAGTACCCCGAAAACCGCGCGACATCGATAGCCAAATGAGTTCAATCAAGCCTTTGTTAGTAAGTGTGCCGCAGACTAATCCCGAACCATAAGCACCGACACGATATTCATGATCACCACGGCTTTCGTCTGCAAACGCAAGCTTTATCCCTTCAAAAAATGGCTGGATATTTGAACTGATTTCACTAGCACTGGCATCAAAATCGACAGAAAAATAAATCCCGGAACCCGCGGGTTGACCAATAACATCGTGTGCGTAACGATAAGCCCGCCTGCCAGCAGCAATTCCTTTTGCCTCAGTGAAATCTTCTACCTTCGTTTGCCGCTGTTGAAATACAACGGCAATTTCTATTCCGTTTGCGCTTAACGCTTGGGCCTCGGCTAGCGTCATACCTTTTTCGGGAAATGATCTTGAATTGCTAAAGTTATAATAACGGATAACTGTTTTTACACCTTTGGATACCAAACAAGATACCTTGGGTTCTGTATTGTAAGGCGTATCAATAATGCTCATTTTTCTACCTCTAGTTATGTTTTAATTACGACAACATTAAAATATCAACCAAATGCACTCGGCCTTGGTCAACCAGACTTTTATTACTCTTCATCCACTTGGCAAGAGAAACCCTGTTTACGCCTCCGCCACTGCTTGAACTTTGAGAAACAAACAAACCTTGCGAGTCTTCTCCAATTGCTACGATGTGATCAATATCGAGCGGCCTTCCTCTATCCCAAGAGTATTCAGAAAAATCAATACCCAGTAAAACACCGGCCTTCAGGTTATCTTCCGAGACAAATCGACCAGAGATAATAGTCTCGGTCTTAATGCCGATGTTGGTAATTTGCTCATCTGAATAGGTGTCAAGGATACCAGGGCTGGTTTGTAAGCCATATTCCGCCAAGATTTCTTTTGTAAGGAGGTATATCCAACCCGAGCAATCAATATGCTGGTTTTTGGTCAGATCTTTCCAGGTCTTTGCTTTATCGCCAAGCTTATAGGTGACGGCATCAAACTCAGAAGTTCGTTGTGCGATGATATTGGCTGCTTTTTTCCGATCCAGCTTGCTAATAGAAGCGGTATCAGGAAAATACTGTATTAGCCATTTACGACGAAGAAATCCTTTTTTCCCCGCGCTAACTCCTGTTTTGACTGTGCCTGCAACCCACACTTCCGCCGATTTTTTGACATCCAACTCAAATAAATCGCCTGCGCGAAGTTCTCCAATTATTGAGCCTTCAGCGGCTTTTCTAAGATTTAACGCTGTTGCTGTACATTCGAATATCATTTGATTTCTCCTGATCTATTTATACAATTTCAATATTGACTGAAAATTTAATCCTGCCGCACATTTGGCCTCGGATGCAATGAATCGGCTACCAAATTTAAGGCGAGACAGTTTAAGGTTAAACCGTTCGTGGTGAACCTGTTTAACCATGAACAACTTAACCGTCCACCCTTCGACAAGCTAAGGACGAACGGTTAAGCTTCGCGTGTGTCCCGTCTTAAGGGTAGCCGTTTTTTAACAAGAAATAGCTCTAACTAATTCGCTCTTTTCACTTGAACAGCTTTGACGATTTTTTAAACTATTCATCGTCTTAAGTATAATATCAACATCTGTTTCACAGGATGACACCAAACTCAAAAAGCGCGTTTCAATCCTTTTGTTGTCCTCAGATGTCAACGTATATTTGTTCACATTACTACCCGAATTCACTTCACACCAATCGTCGATGATACTAATTGCAGTAATACGTTTTTTTGCCTCAGAGTCTGATGATTCCAATATTTGAATTCCAGCGTTAATGGTATCTGCAAATCTGGTTGCAGCAATGGCGGTTGATAATTCATTGAGCGTTTCAACGGGCACGTCCTCTTTCATTATTGGCGGGGAAGTTTCAGAAATTTTACCGGCCAGAGTGCTATAAATCATTTGTTGGGTATCGTTTGCTAAGGAGCTAGCGGCGGTATTAACTTCTATAACGACATATGAGTTTTCTTTGTAATAACAGTTTTCAGGATACTCTTTAGTGTTCTCATCTGGTTTACAATCAGCAAGATATACAATTTTTGACGTATTCTCATCTATACCCAATTTTTCCCATGGCGTGGTGTCCGTCTTCCTGTGTTCTTCCCGTATAAAAGCATAATGACCTGCTTGTAACATGCCTGTATTCAGTGCAGGGTTTCCACCTTCTGGACGTAACTCCATCGTGTAATGAAATGCTCTGTCATCCTGATCATCGGTAATAAAAGTATTGGCTAATTTCGCTAATGGCCCAACAAAAGGCGAGGAGGGAGGATAGAATGTTGCCCCGATTGCAGCGAGATTGGAAATCAGCTGTTTTTGTTGCGCGCCCGGCGCATCAAGTTCGACTACATACAAATCCAATATAAAAGGACTCCCTTCATATTTTAATGGGCCATAAATTGTGCTTAATCCGGCAAGATTGAGAAATTGACCTTTCCATACATCGTCAGAATAAAAGACGACCCTCGCCTTACTTTTACCATCAGGACCAAAATCTAGCCTTTGCTCTCCTCCTTTTTCAAAAGCATTGACCACAATAGCTATTTCACCACTGGCTGGCTCATTTCTTACCCAACGCATTGGACTCGGCCATTCGATAAAACTATTTATATACACCTGCTTAATAGAAACTACTAAGGGTTCTCCTGGTTTAATCGGATTGAAAGCTTTGCTCGGTTTAATATATTTGCCACGCTGATAAATATATTTCGGAGACTGATTGTTTTCTTCTTTAGAACCAAAAAAACGATAGTCTGTCGCGCCTTCGTTGGAAATTGCACAACCGGCCAAAGATAGGCACAACATTACAAATGCAATCAAATTAAGTTTGTAGTATTGCTGAAATAACATTTTATCTCCTTTCTATTCAAATATAGTGTAGATGGGCAGAGGTGATATACCCAAAACCCAACATAATCATTCAGACGATGCGTTTTGCGTTGTTCAACAGAACCTCGATTATCACTTAGTTGCATCACACGGGGAAAAACGCGCCTCCTTCTTTTAGCACACCATCCTTGGTGAATAGCCGCGACTCTACAATCGCGTCTACGCTGGGAATCATTCTTCCTCATTTCATCTACCATGACTATTAGTACAAATACTTACTTGCCTGCATTAAACTACTACTCAAGTCACACTTTTAATAAACAATCTGTAATTTTATGAACACCCAAGTAACCCTAGTTTTCCCAATCAGAACTTCCAACGCCATCACCCCCAAAATCACACAATAACTTGACTATCGTTAACACTACGGGCACATTACCAAACATTTTTCACCCCCTACCCTTAGCTTCGAATTAATCTATCAACATGCCAAAAACAAAACATATCGTTATCGTCGGCGCAGGGCCGGGCGGTTTGTGTGCAGGGATGCTGTTAAGCCGGCGCGGCTTTAAAGTTTCCCTGTTTGAAAAAAACTCCGAAGTCGGCGGGCGAAACCGTCCGATTCGGCTGGACGGGTTTGTGTTCGACACCGGACCTACCTTTCTGTTGATGAAATACATATTGGATGAAATGTTCGAGCTTTGCGGTAAACGCAGCGAGGATTACCTGGAGTTTTTCAAGCTTGATCCGATGTACCGATTGATGTTCTCAGATCGTGCCGTTGATGTTTATTCCGATCACGACAAAATGCGCGCGGAATTGCAGCGTAATTTTCCTGAAGGTAGTGCTGGCTTTGATCGCTATCTCAAGCAGGAAGGTGATCGTTTTAAGAAGCTTTATCCTTGTATCAAGCGGGAATATTCGAGCCTGAAAGACTTCTTTTCCCTCGATTTGCTGAAGGCCGTACCGTATCTGGCCCTTAATCACAGTGTTTTTTCCAATCTGGGCAAGTATTTTAACGAAGAGAAAATGCGTTTGGTGTTTTCCTTCCAGTCCAAATATTTAGGCATGTCGCCGTGGGAATGCCCTGCCCTGTTTACCATGCTGTCTTATTTGGAGCATGAATACGGCATTTATCATGTCAAAGGCGGACTCAATAAAATTGCCGCGGCAATGGCGAAAGTCATCACCGAACAAGGCGGCATAATTCATACCGACACGTCGGTTGAATCTCTGATCATTGAAAACAAGGTCGTCAAAGGCGTGCGTTTACAGGACGGCTCGGTAATTGAGGCCGATGAAGTCATTGTCAATGCCGATTTTGCTTATGCAATGACCCATCTGGTTGAACCTGGCGTGTTAACACAGCATAGCCCGGAGCGGCTTAAAAAACTTGAATATTCCTGCTCGACCTTCATGCTGTACCTGGGCCTGAACAAGCGCTATGACATTCCCCATCACTCGATTGTGTTTGCCGACGATTACACCAGCAATATCAGCAATATTTTCCGTAAAAAATCCTTAACCAAGGACTTCTCTTTTTATGTGCAAAACGCCTCGGTAACCGATATCAGCCTGGCCCCGGAAGGCAAATCGGCGCTCTATGTCCTGGTGCCGATGCCTAACAATGAAAGCGACATCGACTGGGAAAGCGCCTGTGCCGATATGCGTGAACAAGTGCTGGACGCCATGATCAAGCGCCTCGGCCTGACGGACATTCGCGAGCAGATTAGTTGTGAAAAAATCATCACGCCAAAAACCTGGGCAACGGAAGAAAATGTATTTATGGGGGCGACCTTCAGTCTGTCACATCGATTCAGTCAACTTTTGTACTGGCGTCCGCACAATCAATTCCAGGAACTCGATCAATGCTATTTGGTCGGCGGCGGCACTCATCCTGGCAGCGGTTTGCCGACCATTTATGAATCGGCGCGTATCTCTTCGAAGCTAATTTGCCAGAAGCATGGCGTCAGCTATTCCGAAATTGATAATAGCGCCGCGGCTTAGCAATGGTCGATTTTATACAAGCGATTTCCGCGCTGGATGAACAAGTTCTCAACACTTACCCGATAAGCGACCCTGCTGAAATAAACCGGCAAATCTATGCCGCCCGCCTGTCTGCAAAGACTTGGGCGGGATATTCGGTTGCAGACCGCGTCAAGCTGTTGTCGACATTGAAAGCAATAATCCTCGCGGATATTGATGTGATAACCGAAACCATCATGACCGTCACCGGCAAGGTAAAAACCGAGGTCTTGCTCGGTGAAATTTATCCTGTGCTGGAATTACTGCGCTATTACGAAAAAAATGCCGCGCGCATTCTGGCGCCCTGCCGTTTAAGCACCTCGCCGCTGGCCTTCCCCAATGCGAGCGCGCAATTCGAACGCCGTCCTTACGGCGTAGTCGCGATTATTTCGCCCTGGAACTTTCCTTTTCAACTGACCTTAAGCCCTTTGCTTACCGCGCTGTTTGGCGGCAATGCCGTGATTTTCAAAACCTCCGACTTAAGTATCCCGGTCGGCGAGTTAATCATGCAGTTACTAGGCCGCTGTGACTTACCGGCAGAATTGGTGCAACACGTTATAGGCAAGGCCGAAACCGGCGAGCACTTGATCGACGGCAGACCGGATTTGATATTTTTCACCGGAGGCGTAAAAGCAGGCCGGGCCATTATGGCCAGGGCCGCACAACATCCCGTGCCGGTCATACTTGAGCTGGGCGGCAAGGATGCGATGCTGGTGTTTGACGATGCGAACCTAAGGCGCGCCTGTAATGCCGCACTTTACGGCGCATTTAGCAACAGCGGGCAAGTTTGTGTTGCGGTAGAGCGACTGTATGTGCAGGACGGTTGTTACCGACAATTCGTACAGATGTTACAGGATGCCACCGCGAAGCTTACGGTTGGTCACGGCGAAACCGGCGATTTAGGGGCTTTAACATCCCTGGATCAATACGCGATTGTTGAAGCACATTACCGGGATGCCCTCGCTAAAGGCGCAAAAGCATCGGGGCCTTTGCAATTAAACGGACGTTACTTGCAACCGGTGGTGTTATGGGATGTGACTCAGGACATGCGCATCATGCGTGAAGAAACTTTCGGCGCCTTGTTGCCGGTGATGGCGTTCAGCACCGAAGAACAGGCGCTACAACTTGCCAACGATAGCGATTACGGCCTGAATGCCAGTGTCTGGAGCACCGATATCGACAAGGCCGAACGCGTAGCCAAACAACTTCAGGTGGGAAACTGGGCCGTTAATGACGTGATCAAAAATATCGGCCATGCAGGCCTACCTTTCGGCGGCGTCAAGAACAGCGGTTTTGGCCGCTATCATGGCGCAGAAGGCCTGCGTAACTTTACCGCCACCGTTTCAGGACTCACCAGCCGCAGCAAGCTTGATGACGAACCCAACTGGTTTCCCTATTCCGATCTACGCTACCTGCAAATGCGCGGCTTTATCGATTTTATCTTCGGCAACGGCTCATTATGGCAACGTATTTCGCGTAATTGGCAGGCCTTACAGGCCTTTCGGGAGTATGGCCAATCCAATGCGCGGCAACACTGGGAAAACTTTTTAATATTTATATTCAGAAGAAGAGATTACTAGATGAACAACAAACACATAGTCGTGATCGGCGCCGGCTTGGGCGGTTTATCGGCGGCCATATCGCTGGCGACGGAAGGCTTTAGCGTTGATTTGCTGGAAAAAAATGACAAGGTCGGCGGCAAGCTAAATGTGTTGCAAAAAGACGGATTTACCTTTGATCTGGGCCCGTCCATCCTGACCATGCCGCATATCTTTGAAAAGCTGTTCGAAAAAGCCGGCAAGAAAATGGAGGATTACGTCAGTATCGAGACCGTCGAACCGCATTGGCGTAATTTCTTTGAAGACGGCAGTACGCTCGATTTAAGTTCCGATCCCGCCCGTATGAAACAGGAACTCGATAAACTCGGCCCCAATACGGCAAAAGAATTTGAGCAGTTTCTGGCTTACTCGAAAAAGCTCTGCGAAATTACCGAACAAGGCTATTTCGAACACGGCATCGATTCATTTTGGGAATTGATCAATCACTACGGCGCGGTGCGCAGCTTAATAGATTTTGATGTCTTCCGCTCAATGGACCAAGGCGTCAGACGCTTTATCAAAGACCCGAAACTGGTTGATATTCTGAATTATTTCATTAAATACGTCGGTTCGTCGCCTTACGATGCGCCCGCGTTGATGAACCTGCTGCCCTATATACAGTTCGGCTACGGTTTGTGGTACATCAAGGGCGGCATGTACGGCATGGCGCAGGCGCTGCAAAAACTCGCTGAAGAACTGGGCGTTACCATCCAGGTCAATTCCGAAGTGGCCGAAATACAGCATGGCGATGGGCGCGTTACCGGCGTGCGCCTGAGTGATGACAGTGTGATAGCCGCGGATATTGTCGTATCCAATATGGAAGTCATTCCGGCTTATCAACAGCTGCTGAAAAACCAGGAACGGGAAATTCAGCGCCTGCAACGCTTTGCCCCCAGTTGCTCCGGGCTGGTTTTGCATTTGGGCGTAGACCGAATTTACGATCAACTGGCACATCATAATTTCTTTTACTCGGATCATCCGCGCGAGCATTTTGATGCGGTGTTTCATAGCAAGCGCTTATCCGATGACCCTACAATCTATCTGGTCGCCCCGGTCAAAAGCGATCCCAGCCAGGCGCCCGAAGGCTGTGAAATTATCAAAATATTGCCGCATATCCCCCATCTCGATCCCAAACATCCATTGCAGGCGGAAGATTATGCGGCATTGCGTGAGCGGGTGTTGATCAAGCTGGAAAGAATGGGGCTGACCGATTTGAGACAACACATTGTCTGTGAAGAAAGCTGGACGCCGGTGGATATTCAGCAGCGTTATTATTCCAATCAAGGATCGATTTACGGCGTTGTCGCCGATCGCTTTAAAAACCTGGGCTTCAAAATCCCGCAACGCAGCAAGCAGTTCAGCAATCTTTATTTTGTCGGCGGCAGTGTCAATCCCGGCGGCGGTATGCCGATGGTCACGCTGTCTGGACAATTGGTGCGGGACAAGATTCTGGCTGATCTTGGCCGCTAAAGTTGTTGTTTACCGAATATTCAGTTCGACAATCTTTTGCTTTATTTAATGCGCTAATCTGTTATCTTTACTATCAGGTTAGCTGCTTACGGCTTTTTCAACCGTTTTTCATTTTTGACAGAATAAAAAACCGAACTTTTATCGGCTAATCTTCTCAATTAAGTAAAAAATCAAGTGCCTCTTGTTTGTTAAACGCAAAACCAATACCTCAAAGGTAAGGAGTTTGATATGAAACACAGTCTAAATAACCACAAGAAAAGTATTTTTTTACCATTTATTACCGGGCTAATTTTATTCTCAAGCAGCGCCCCGGAAGCTGCGATTCCGACGATGGCGCCGGGATCGAACGGCGATGTCACAGCCGATGCCGTACTCGGTCAGTTAAATTTTGTCCACGGTGATAGAAATTTCGTCGACGGTCGAGGCCTGAATATGTCTCCCGGCTCTTGGGGAGACGTGACTATCGATAAAAGTGCGACGCCAAACCGCGTATATGCGGCAGACAGGAATAACCATCGGGTGCTCGGCTGGGACGATGTTGCGGCGTTTACCAGTCATGCTCCCGCCAAAATCGTCATTGGACAACCCGATTTTACCTCCAATACCTGTAACAACGGAGGCGTCAAGGCCAGCAGTCTTTGCGACCCAACCGGTGTCGGTGTGGATAGCAAAGGCAATTTGTATGTAGCTGATTACAGTAATCATCGCGTGTTGTATTACAAAACACCGTTCAAGGCGGGTAGTCCATTAGCGGGATTAGCAGCAACCGATGTTTTCGGTCAATCAGGCAGTTTTACGAATAACTCCTGCAATAATTTTGGTTTGAATGCAGATACTCTCTGTAATCCGCACAAGGTGGCTGTTGATAATAAGAACAATCTGTATGTCTCTGACTACAGTAATAATCGCGTGCTGGAATTCCATTCGCCGGAAGCGGTTACCTCAACTTTCGGTTCGGGGGATAACGTCGCGGATACGGTATTCGGACAGCAGGGTTTCTTTACAACCAATACCTGCAATTCCGGCGGATTGAATGCCGATAGTCTTTGCGGTCCCACAGGGCTTGCCCTGGATGCGGCGCGTAACCTTTATGTCGCCGAGTATAACAATAACCGGGTGTTAAAATACAATACCCCTTTAGCTCCGAAAAATACAACCGCCGACAAGGTATACGGGCAATCGAACAGCTTTACTTCACAAACCTGTAATCTGGGCGGTGTTGTCAATGCAAATACCCTGTGTAATCCTGCCAGCATAGCGGTCAACAGTACCGGTACCACACTGTTCATTTCGGACTATTCCAACAACCGGATATTGATACACACCGATACAAATACATCAGCCGATAAGGTGTTAGGTCAATTCGGGGACTTTACTACAAATACCTGCAACAACACTAACGCAGGCGCTTTACCGCCGGTAAACAGCAAAGGTCTTTGCAGTCCCGTAGGCATAGCGCTTGATACAACTGAAAACCTGTATGCAACGGATACACGTAATAACCGGATCAATAAATATAACGCGCCTATCACCAATAATAGCGCCGCAAGCGGTGTGTTGGGCCAAAATCTGTTAACTATTAATCTTGCGAATGCTCTTGATGATCGGGGCTTTAATATGATCGATAGTGGTCCTGGTGGTGGTCCCGGCGGCGCCGTCGCCATTGATCGCAGCGTAAGCCCAAATCGCATTTATGTCGTTGATACCGGCAATAACCGTGTGTTGGGATGGAGTACCATAGCAGCATTCACAACTCATAATCCGGCTAATCTGGTTATTGGCCAACCCAATTTCTTTACCAACACCTGTAATACCGGCGGCGCCATTAACGCCGCCACGTTATGCAACCCGCGCGGCATCGCAGTCGATAGCGCCGGCAATCTGTATGTATCGGATATAAATAATCACCGCGTACTGGAATACGATGTACCCTTTACCGACGGTACATCAGCCGACATGGTAATTGGTCAGGGCGGCAGTTTTATAACAGGCAATTGTAACAATGGCGGCGTATCCCGCGATTCTCTCTGTACGCCGGTGGGTCTTGCGCTAGATAGTCTCGATAATCTCTATGTAGGTGATTACAGCAACCACCGGGTGCTTGCCTATAACAAACCGCTAACCACCAATACCAGCGCCGATAAAGTATTCGGACAATTGGATACGCTGACTTTGAACACCTGTAATCTGGGGGGAGTAGTCAATAACAAGACTCTCTGTAACCCCCACGGTGTTGCGGTAGATGCGGCCGGTAATCTGTATGTGGCCGACCTTAGCAACCATAGAGTGCTTGAGTTTAATACCCCGCTGGCGGCCGGCAGCAACACCAACGCCGACAAGGTACTTGGACAGCCAAATTTTGCGACCAATACTCCCAACAATGGTGGATTGGCGGCGAATACTCTAAACCTTCCTGCTTGGGTAGCAGTTGATGGCGCCGGGAATGTATACATAACCGATCAAAACAATAACCGGGTGCTCAAATTCAATAAACCGCTAACGACGAATACCGTCGCCGACAAGGCGCTTGGTCAAGGCAATATATTTACCAAAAGCTCGTGTAAAGCAATCAGCCCTGAAAGCCTGTGCGTTCCCGATGGTATCGCTGTAGACAGTGCAGCAAATGTGTATGTCGCAGACAGAGCCAATAACAGGGTTCTTAAATTCAATAAACCATAAGCGTTTGTAGTTACAAAGCTAAATCACCCCGGTTTTTCCGGGGTGATTATTGTCGGGTTTAGCAACAGGACAAGATTGTACAGACAATCCGCCTTAACACCGTTAATTTTTATGGAAGAGTTTTTGATCATGCAAAAACAAACATCGTTACCAATCAAGGTCGCCAATGCCGGATCAGGAAAGAGACTTGGATAATTTTCTTATCTTTATCTGTAGATAGAGAGAAATGCTAATCGGCTATCATATTAGCCGGAGGAAGAGCATAGACTTGAAAGGCGTAATTACTGCTTAAAAAACAGTCCAATCAAAACATCTCATGCGGCGATTTTTGCTCGTCCTGCAAAAAAAACCGCATGATATAAGATCGTACTTCTCAAAGTGTAGCGCCGCAACACAAAATTAAACACTTTACGGCGACCTGCTTACAGGATTTTTCAAGTAAAATTCAGTACGCCTTACTAACAATCAAAGTTTGCTAAACTTATTTTCCGTATTTTTTACGGAATTTATCAACACGACCTGCCGTATCAACAACGCGCTGCTTTCCTGTATAGAAAGGATGGCATGAAGAACAAACTTCTATCTGCAAATCCTTACCTAATACTGAGCCTGTTACAAATGAATTACCACAACCACAGGTTACAGTAATTTGTTTATATTGGGGATGAATTTCTGGTTTCATATCACTTTCACATTACCGATAAACGGGTTATATACTTATTAAAGAACCACATATAATACATTTCTCAATATAAAATCGCAACCAAAACATATAGTTTTGAAAAACAAACTCATCAAAATTTCCAGGCATACAAAACTTTATTGCGGAAGTTATTCTCCCAAGCGGTTATTTGGCGCTTTTTGTTAAGACTGATTCAGCGCCTTCCTTCTTGTTATTTGTCCAATCTAAAGTTTGCAGTGCTATTTCACAAAACAGCTTTTTTCCGCATATTCTTCCGCTTCTTTAAGCCGCTTTCTTAAATCCTTGGACTGTGCCGGATCACGAAAAACGCCGCCGTTATCTCCGGGCGTGCTGCGCAAATAAGTAAAGGTTTTTGCAGCCTCGTATTCACTGAATTTGAGTTTTTCCGCAATCTTGTCCACTTTGCAGCCGCAGGCGTATTGCGTGATATAAGTCAGGCCGCCATGTTGGGCAACACAGTTCAATACATATTCAACGCGGTCACGAGTGGGGTAATCGCTGACAAACGGGGCCGGTTCAGCGGCGGCTTGTTCAAGCGGTTTTTCCGGCGCACTGGTACAGCCTGAAATAACTGCAATCAGGGCAACGCTTAAAATGGATAATCTGTTATTGTTTTTCATTGATGAATCTCTTATTCCCATAAATCAGAAAGTGAAAAAGTATGCTCACTAAAAGGAGCGATGGAGACCGGTTGGTCGTTGGCGAAGGTCTCGATTAACAGCCAATGCGAATCGTGCAATTGGTAGGCTTCCAGGATTTGCAGCAGCGGGTCTATCAGCCATAAATGGGCAACGCCCAGTTGTGCGTAAACCGGCATTTTAACAGACCGGTTCAGGCGTGCCGTGGACGGCGATAAAATCTCGCAAACCCAGTCAGGTACAGCATCAAACCAGGCCGTTTCCGGCAATACCGGCATTCTTTGTTTGCGCCAGCCCGCAAGATCGAGCACCAGCACATGAGGGCCGAGGTGACATTCCGGTTCGGGCAATATCCACCAGCCACCAGGACCGCCACGGCCTTTTTGAAAAGACGAAACCAATTCCGCACCTAGAGACGAAGAAGCGAGAGCATGTCTGGGCGCAGGACGCGGCTGGGTTTCCAATCGGCCGTTAATGATCTCGCCGACGATATTTTCCGGCAAATCAATAATGTCCTGATAAGTTGCTTGTTTGACAGCCAGGTTTGTCATGGCCTCCCTCTCTTCTCCAAGTACGAGTGCTAGTTGTTTTAAAACCCCGCCCATTTTAACTGAAAACCGATTCGATGCCTTCGCCAATATTCGCCGTTGCTAATCAAGCGACTTGCAATAGCTGACAGACTTGCGAGAATAGCCGTTTTTGAGTCCCCAGGATAAGCACCACCCGGCATGATGAACAATCCAACCAAAGTAACCGGCGTCATACTGGCCGGGGGGCAAGCGCGGCGCATGAATTACCGGGATAAAGGCCTGATTACTTATCAAGGCCGCCCGATGGTCAGTTATGCGATAGCCGCGCTGAAAACCGTTACGGATCAGGTAATAATAAACGCCAACCGCAGCCGCGACGAATACCTACAATTTGACTTGCCGGTTATCGCCGACCAGACCGACAGCTTCGATGGTCCGCTGGCCGGTATATTAACCGCGATGATTTACGCCGAGACCGGCGTATTGGCGGTGATACCTTGCGATTCTCCTTTAATCAGGGCGGAACATATCCTGAAATTATTATCGGCCCGCACGGAAAATGACGCCGATATCGCTGTCGCCTTTGACGGGCAACGCTTGCACCCGGTTTTTTTAGCAATAAAAACCGACTTGAAAACCAGTCTTCAGGATTATCTGGCTGGCGGCCAGCGAAAAGTTGATTTTTGGCTGACCCAACAAAAATGGCTAGCGGTCGATTTCAGCAGTGAGCCGGACATATTTATCAACATTAACACACTGACTGAATTATCAGCATTGGAAAACAAGGAAACGCCATGCGCACCAGCCGCACGATAGACGCCGTACAAACCCCGATTATCCCTGTCGTCGGCGAATGGACACGCAATACGCCGGGAACCCTGTCGCTAGGCCAAGGCATGGTGTCTTATCCGCCGCCTGCCTCGGCATTACAGGCGATCGAAGATTTCGGCATACAGCCGGAGCAGCACCTATACGGTTCACCGCTCGGGTCCGAGCTTTTACGGGAACTCATCGAAGCGAAACTACGCGCCGAAAACAACATCGACAGCGCCAACGGCTATCGACTGATGGTCACCGCCGGGTCCAATATGGCGTTTTTGAATACCCTGCTGGCGATAGCCGATCCCGGTGATGAAATCATCCTGCCCCTGCCCTATTACTTCAATCAGGAAATGGCGGTGCGCATGCTGAACTGCACACCGATTGCCGTCGCTACCGATCCCTGCTATCAACTGGATCTCGACGCTTTACGGGCAGCGATAACAGAAAAAACCCGCGCCATCGTTACCATTTCGCCGAATAATCCCAGCGGTGCGGTGTATCCTGAAGCCGCATTGCGCGCTGTTAACGACTTATGCCGCGAACACGGCTTGTATCATATCAGCGATGAAGCCTATGAGTATTTTACCTACGGAGAGGCGCGGCATTTTTCCCCCGCCAGCATAACCGGAGCAGAGGCCCATACCATTTCCCTGTATTCGCTGTCGAAGGCTTACGGCTTCGCCAGTTGGCGCATCGGTTATATGGTCATGCCGGAAGCCTTGCTACCGTCCTTGCTGAAAATCCAGGACACCAACCTGATTTGCCCGCCGTTGATCACCCAACAGGCGGCGATAGGCGCTTTGCAAACCGGATCGAGCTATTGCAAAACCCGCCTGCAACAATTGGCAAGTACCCGCGCCCAAGTCACTACGCAGCTACAGGCACTAGGCGACCTGTGCCGAATCACCGAAACCGAAGGCGCGTTTTACCTGCTGCTGAAATTGAACACGACAAGGAACGACCTGGACCTGGTGAAAACGCTGATCAGCGATTTCAAGGTCGCCGTGATTCCAGGCTGCGCATTCGGATTACAAGACGGCTGTTATTTGCGGGTATCTTATGGAATGCTTGATCAGGAACGGGCCGAGATCGCTATGCAGCGACTGGTGTCGGGCATTAAAGCGCTTTGTTGAGGCAGTTCCTGACCGACGATATTTCTCAATATGCAATCGACACAGGTGCTGCAATCTAAAAAAACCAATCCCGTCACGCCCATCAAAACCACCGTAAAAAATCATTATCCAGCTCTTGAAAAATAAATCCCAGTCTCTATTTTTGCTGCGAAAGCAAATTGACGTTTTCATTCATTGTCAATTAAACATTTAACTTTAGGAGGCACAGAAATGGCAATTATCCGTTATGAACCTTGGGGTTTATTAAATCAGTTACAAAAAGAACTGGAACGCTCGCAGGAACTGCAAGGCAACGAGAGTTCGATCTCAACCGCTGAGTGGGCGCCCGCTGTTGATATCAAGGAAGAGAACGATAAATTTATACTGCTGGCCGATATTCCGGGCGTCAAGCCGGAAGATATTGAAGTCAATATGGAAGCCGGTGTTTTAACGCTGAAAGGTGAAAAAAAGACCGAAAATAAAACCGAAAAAGAAGGCTATAAACGCGTAGAACGATCCTATGGCTCGTTTTATCGCCGCTTTAGCCTGCCGGACTCGGCTAACGGCGAGGCCATCAGTGCAAAATGCAAACATGGCGTATTGGAAATTGTGATTCCGAAGCGGGAAGCCGTCAAACCGAAGAAGATTGAAGTCGTATCGGAGGAATAATTCAATCTTGTAGATATTTCATCAAGGATCAATGGACAGGGAGGTCCTTTTTTACATGCCTGTTTCAGATTGTCCTGGAGCAATGTTTTATAAGCTTGGGTGTGGGAATCATGGTGCAGGTGGCTGTTTTTATCGGTCAAACAACCGCTCGATAACCTTTTTTTTCCTTATCCAGCCTCAGTTTTTCACTGGCCATGATCGCTTCCGCCTCGCTATTGTACCAATCCTTGCGCACCGTTCCAGGCGAACCCGCCCTGCCCCATTCCCGCACCAGCGACCAATCCCCGAACAGGCCCTGCATAATAAATAGTTGATAAAACCGGTGCAGGTTTTTGTCTGGGTCGTGCCGTTCCAAATAAATATGATTCATCGTTTATCTCAAGTATCCGCTATGCGTTGCCTGAAGAGGCTTTGTGTTGTAACTGTCCAGTTTGCCCTCATTGGTTTTTCCGGCCCCCGGTGCCCCATACAGGAGGTAGGATGTCCATGTATAGCCCCGTATTATCGCAACACTTCATAGTCAACTTCAAACTCCTTGGCCTTGAATTCGGATGCCCCGGAATTATCGTAAATCACCACCTGCCCGTTTTCTTCGATAATCAATTGTCGGCAGGCAATTGTCAACTATGCTTACGGAAACGACAGCTCCCACCGATGATGATGGTGTCGGCATGTGGAAAAATGACGGAATGATTGGCGGGTATTGTCAAATTGGGGTGTTTGCATAAGAGTGTGTTGAGCGGGGATGCTAGGGCTTGCCTTAAACAGTTGCTGAACCGGTCGTTTTTTTGAGGATGTTCGCGCTATTTTTTTGGATACCATCAGCATGTAGCCTGATGGTATCAACTTCCGTTGGTAGCGTGAAAAACTTCATATTTTTTGAGTGGAATATTCCCTAGGCATGCACATTGCCCGGCCTTACACTCGAATAAGAATCGTAGGACGCGGTGGGGCACGAACCACATACTACGAACTGATGAAATAAAAATGACACTAAGGCTTTCTGTATATCACTCAAAATTACATGATATACGTGATGTTCGACTTTTAAGCCTCAACCAAAGCGTCGAAATGCAAAGGCGGATTACCCAAAAGTTTGTTCAAAAAAACGCCCAGGGTGTGGGCCAGTAATTTGCGAATAAAGCGGTTGGTTAAATGCCAAAGGT
>SXGU01241232.1_pt1 | contig 41270 bp, 41 predicted proteins | sample 3174531 | NCBI WGS metagenome assembly SXGU01 (sample SAMN11356863, study PRJNA531348) | freshwater metagenome | isolation source: freshwater sample F1-140 | place: China: Fuxian Lake, Yuxi | collected 2017-12-25 | reverse complement strand
TCGCGTCTTAATCAGGCCAGCTATCGCTCAATTTTTGGCAATAGACTTGAAAATCCTCTATAAGGCCTTCTCTTGATAAAATTTGCTCATCAAAGGGGCTTCTGCGCGCTCAAAAGGTCAAGAGTTTTGCAAGAGGCTCTGAGTTATCCGAGATTTCCACATATGGTCAGTTTCGGCTATGAAATGAGAAATGTTGAGCGCAATTCTTCTTGCCCATCGTCGGCCTTCAGGCAGTCTGAAGGGTGAAACGGTCGCGCGCTGTTTCAGCTCTCTAATTGACGGGTGCGTCAACGGCGTCATTGCTGACGCCATCCTCGTAGGACCGCCGGATCATTTTCTTGCAAAAATCGCCGATGAAGCCGGCTGTGCTTTCGCAGAAAATCTCGATCCCGTGGCAGGCTTTAGAGAAGCGGTGGAGCAAGCACGCTACGAACGGCTTCTCATCTTATCCGCTGAGTTTGGTTTAGAACGAGGATTGATCGACGAATTACGTGACTTATTAAGCTTTGGCGACCCAGCTGACAGCTATATTCTTCACGTTGAGCCTGATACCCTCTTCACGCGCTTATTTCCAAATCTTGCCACAACAGCCGGCCTAATCACGACAACAAAACTGATAAAAAAATATACCCACATCACTCAACCGAATGATTTAGCAAAAAAACTCAGGCGCAAGAGCTTAACATCTCGCGCGAGACGTCTGTAATATCCGTCTAACGGCTGAAGGTGTAACAGGCGTCAATAGTCCCGCTCTGCATTCCCTTCAACAACCACTCTGTTCGTTGCGCGGCAGATCCATGGGTAAAACTATCCGGAACCACGAAACCCTGTTGCGCTTTTTGCAATCGATCATCGCCAATCGCTTGAGCTGAAGCCACAGCCTTTTCAATATCTCCCTGTTCCATGAACCGCTGTCTTTTATTGCCGTTATGCGCCCAAACACCCGCAAGACAATCCGCCATTAACTCAACCCGAACGGAAAGATTGTTGGCCTCAGCTCGTGACCGCGCCCGCGCTTGTGCTTGCTGAACTTTTGGCAATATTCCAAGCAGATTTTCAATGTGATGACCCATTTCGTGGGAAATCACATAGGCATAAGCAAAGTCTCCGCCGCCCCCAAATCTCTGACTCATCTCACGGAAAAAAGCTGTATCAAGATAAATGCGTTGATCCAACGGACAGTAGAATGGCCCCATTGCCTGTTGTGCGGCGCCACAGCGCGAAGTTGTGAAGCCGCTATAGAGAACCAACTTAGGCGCCTCAAAGCGAATGCCCTTTTGTTGAGGTAATATTTGGGACCAAACATCCTCATTAGAACCCATCACCTTGGCAACGAAAGATCCCATTTGATCGCTTGGTGGAGAATTGGAGCGGCTTTCTTGTCGCTCAACCACTGCTCCGCTATCGCCGCTACGCATATTATTAAGCATCTGCGCGCCGCCAATTAAAACCGCAGGGTTAATGCCTAGCGCCCAACCAACAGCGCCAAGCAATAACATCGTTCCCAACCCCAATCCTCCGGCGCCCGCCCGCGAACCTCGGCGCACGCCGCCATCTTCTCCACGACGATCCTCAATATTTTTGGAAGGCTCTAACTCTTCCCATCTCATTGTTGCGGCTCCCTAGGGCTGCACCTTAAATCCAAAACTTATCCAAGCTATTCTTATTCCCAGCATAAAATCTTTATGCGGAAGTCTTTTCAGGTAAGTTCAACCGAATGTGCAATTCGCGCAACTGCCGCATTGTAGCTTCCGACGGCGCTCCCATAAGCAGATCCTCAGCTCGTTGGTTCATTGGAAAGAGCGTAACCTCACGCAAGTTTTCTTCTTCGGCAAGCAACATAACGATCCGATCAACTCCTGGGGCAATACCGCCGTGAGGTGGCGCGCCATAATGAAATGCTCGATACATACCGCCAAACTTTTCAATCAGAACGTCTTCGCCATAGCCCGCGATCTCGAACGCCTTTTTCATAATATCTGGCCGATGGTTCCGGATCGCCCCTGAGGACAACTCCACACCATTACAAACAATATCATATTGAAAGGCCAGAATAGTAAGCGGGTCACTCTCCTCCAAAGCTTCCATGCCGCCTTGCGGCATAGAGAAAGGATTATGAGAGAAATCAACTTTTTTCTCGTCCTCATTCCACTCATACATCGGGAAATCTACGATCCAGCAAAATTCAAAAACATCCGTTTTTGATAGGCCCAATTCTGTTCCAACGCGTAACCGCGCGGCGCCAGCAAGTTTTGCCGCCGCAAATTCTTCACCTGCAGAGAAAAATAAGGCATCGCCTGCTTTAACGCCGGCTTTTTTCGCCATTAATTCCAGCGCAACTCCTGGAATGAACTTAGCAATCGGCCCACGCCCGACTAACGCGCCGTCTTCATCATCAAACACGACATAGCCAAGTCCAGGCGCACCCTCGCTACGAGCCCATTCATTTAATTTATCAAAAAAGCTGCGCGGCTGTGCGGCCGCGCCTGGGGCCGGGATCGCCCGCACTGTTTTTCCCTTAAAAGCCTTAAAGCTCACATCCTCGCGACCAAATTCCTCACTCACGTCAACAATAGTAAGCGGATTACGCAAATCGGGCTTATCGGAGCCGTATTTTAACATCGCCTCGCGGTAGGGAATACGAGGAAATTTCTGAGTGACTGATTTTCCCTCCGCAAATTCCTCAAATAACCCCTGCAACACGGGTTCAATAGCTTCGAATACATCTTCCTGCGTAACGAAACTCATCTCCACGTCTAGTTGATAAAATTCGCCTGGCGAACGATCGGCGCGCGCATCCTCATCTCTAAAACATGGCGCTATTTGAAAATAGCGATCAAACCCCGCTACCATTAATAGCTGCTTGAACTGCTGAGGCGCTTGCGGCAGCGCATAAAATTTACCTGGATGCAAACGCGATGGGACAAGAAAATCCCGCGCGCCTTCTGGACTTGAAGCTGTCAGGATTGGCGTTTGAAATTCAAAGAAACCGCTCTGCTTCATGCGCATTCGCAGGGAGTCAATAATCTTTCCCCTGAGCATGATGTTAGCATGCAGCTTTTCTCGGCGAAGATCGATAAAACGATATTTAAGACGCGTGTCTTCAGGATATTGCTGATCGCCAAAGACAGGCAAAGGTAGTTCGTCCGCCCGACCAAGAACCTCGATGTCATTTACATAAATCTCAACCTGCCCAGTTGACATATCTGCATTTTCAGTGCCGCTCGGACGTCGGCGCACAACCCCGTCAATACGCGCGACCCATTCTGAGCGTAACTTTTCAGCCTGAGGAAAAGCCGCCGAATCTGGGTCCACGACGCATTGCGTTAGTCCATAATGGTCCCGCAAATCGATAAACAACACGCCGCCATGATCGCGTATGCGATGGCACCAGCCAGAAAGACGGATGTTTTTGTCAACGAGAGCTTCGGAAGGCTCTCCACAATTATGCGATCGGTAGCGATGCATGGGTCGCTTTCGGTTAGAATGACAGAAAAATCGGCAAAACCGATTTGATAGGGCAGAAAAAGCGCCATGCCGGCCACTGTGTCAAGCCAGAGCGAAGCGCAATCCGCACGAGCTGTCTCCTGACTTGATATCGATAGAAAGCGTTCCGACGCCGTGTCCGCAGATTAATAAGACAGAGATTTATTGAGTCCTATGTCCCATGTGGCCAAGTGCAAGTGGGACAAAATTGTCAACGTCTTAAGACTAATCAAAAGTTTTCTGGTCTATGAAGCGCTCAAACAAAGATTGTCCAGGACAGAAAGTGCTATAGTGCCAATATGGCCCCAAAAGCGCGCCTCAGCGATTAGACTGACTGAGCGGGAAAAGACGCAAGATGACAAAATGGGTTTATTGCTTCGGCGCCGGACAAGCCGATGGATCTGGCGCAATGAAAGATCTCTTGGGCGGCAAGGGCGCTAATCTTGCCGAGATGTCCGCGCTCGGGCTACCCGTCCCGCCGGGCTTTACAATCAGCACCGAGGTCTGCGGCTATTTCTTTGCGCATAACCACCAATTTCCAAAGAAATTGGAAGCAGAGGTCAATGTTGCTTTAAGAAAAATTGGCGAACATGCTGGTCACGCCTTCGATGACCCGGAGTGGCCCCTGCTCGTATCGGTGCGCTCAGGTGCGCGCGCATCCATGCCTGGCATGATGGATACAGTTCTCAATCTCGGTCTTAATGATGAAACTGTTGGTCGGCTTGCAAAATTTTCAAAGGACGAACGCTTCGCTTGGGATTGTTATCGGCGTTTTATTGAAATGTATTCCTCCGTTGTGTTGGGTGTCGAACACCATCACTTCGAAGAAGCTTTAGAAGACTTCAAGGATAGAAAAGGTCTTACCCTAGATACACAAATAAGCGCTCAGGATTGGAGAAGCATCGTCGATTCTTTTAAAAATATTGTTGTTAAGGAATCCGGAAAAGTATTTCCTCAAGAACCCCACGAACAATTATGGGGGGCCATTCGCGCCGTATTTTCTTCATGGATGAATCATCGAGCAAGCGTCTACCGACATTTACATAATATTCCAGAAACTTGGGGAACTGCCGTAACGGTTCAGGCCATGGTCTTTGGCAATATGGACGCAGCCTCCGCTACCGGCGTCGCCTTTACCCGAAATCCCTCAAATGGCGTGAAAGAACTTTATGGCGAATATCTTGTTAATGCTCAAGGCGAGGATGTTGTCGCCGGATTACGCACGCCGCAGCCGCTCACTGAAGCAGCTAGTCGAGCTTCCCGAGGAGAAACCATTTCGCTCGAAGCTTTGATGCCGACAATCTTCACAGAATTCAAATCTTACGCCGAGAAATTAGAACGCCATTATCGCGATGTGCAAGATATGGAGTTCACTATCGAACGGGGTAAATTATGGATGCTGCAAACACGAACTGGCAAAAGAACAGCCCGCGCAGCACTTAAAATTGCGGTCGATATGGCAAATGAAAAACTCATCTCGAGAGATGAAAGTCTTCTCCGAGTTGAACCAACATCTCTAGAACAACTACTTCATCCAACTATTGACCCCTCAGCACACCGAGAAATTCTTGCTGTTGGCTTACCTGCTTCGCCCGGGGCCGCTTTCGGTGAAATTATCTTTAATCCTGAAGAAGCTGAGACATTGGCGACAGCAGGTCGCAAAATAATTCTCGTTAGAACAGAAACAAGCCCTGAGGATATTGGCGGCATGCACGCAGCCGAGGGCGTGTTAACCGCTCGCGGCGGCATGACCTCTCATGCGGCGGTTGTAGCGCGCGGGATGGGAAAACCCTGCGTGACAGGGGCTGGAGCGGTGCGAATTGATTATGAGGATCAAAGCTTCACCGTTGCGGGACGGCGCTTTACCAAGGGTGAACGGATCACGATCGATGGATCGACTGGTCAATTACTTGCGGGCGAAGTGAAAATGCAACGCCCTGAACTTACCGGTGAATTTGCAATACTCCTTGAATGGGCTGATGCCAAACGTCGCATGAAGGTTAGGGCTAACGCCGAAACGCCTTCTGATGCACGCGCTGCCAGACGTTTTGGCGCTGAGGGCATCGGCTTGGCGCGAACGGAACATATGTTCTTTGAAGGAGAACGCATCGTTGCTGTACGCGAGATGATTCTTGCTGATGATGCAGCGGGTCGCCGAACAGCATTGGAAAAACTTCTCCCCATACAACGCGAAGATTTCAAAAATTTATTTGAGATCATGTCAGGCGCTCCTGTAACCATCCGTCTACTTGACCCGCCGTTACACGAATTTTTACCTCACTCAGATTCCGAAATTGCAACTGTAGCAAAAGCCATGGGCGCAGATCCTGTAAAATTACGCCGGCGAGCGATGCAGCTTTCTGAATTTAATCCGATGTTGGGCTTTCGCGGCGTCAGGCTCGCGATCGTCTTTCCTGAAATCGTGGACATGCAAGCACGAGCTATTTTCGAAGCAAGCATTGAAGCAAGTATTGAAACCGGTGCGCCAGTCAAACTCGAAATCATGGCGCCATTGGTATTTGCTCAGGCGGAACTTGATGTCATTAAGGCGCGTATTGCCACTATCGCCAGGCAAGTCGAGGAAGAAACGGGTATCCGTCCTAGCTACCATGTTGGCACAATGATTGAATTGCCCCGCGCTGCCTTGCGCGCTGGAGATATCGCCGCCTCTGCAGATTTTTTCTCCTTTGGCACGAACGATCTCACCCAGACGACTCTCGGCATCTCACGCGATGACTCAGGCTCGTTTCTTGGCGCCTATGTTGAAAGCGGTATATTGCCCGCCGACCCTTTTATTACAATTGACCAAGAGGGTGTAGGCGAGCTCATTGCGCTGGGCTGCGCGCGAGCAAAAAAGACGAATCCTGACGTTGAACTTGGCGTTTGTGGTGAGCATGCCGGAGATCCCGTGTCAGTCGCTTTCTTTGAGAAAATTGGCATCGATTACATTTCTTGCTCACCCTTTCGCGTTCCAATCGCCCGTCTTGCAGCCGCACAAGCGGCTCTTGGGGGATCCGTCCTCCATGCAGATTGACCGGCCATTCCAACAGGCCACAGAACTATTGCAGGTAAGAACCAAGGGACGTGGTTTCTATGAAATCACCGCCAGAGCCATCGCATTTATTAACACAACTAAAATTGATATGGGGCTGCTATCGCTGTTTTGTCGGCATACATCCGCTTCACTCCTGATTACTGAAAATGCCGATCCAGACGTGTTAAAGGATCTAGAAGCTGCTTTTTCCCACCTTGCCCCAGAAAATGCCGGCTACCTTCATGACACCGAAGGATCAGACGATATGCCGGCGCATATTCGGGCAGCATTAACTCAGACGCAAATTTCTATTCCAGTGATGCAGTCCATGCCGAGCCTTGGCGCATGGCAGGGGATATTTCTTTATGAACACCGGCATTCTCCTCATGTCCGTGAAATTGCCTTGCATGTTATCGGTCAGTGATTTTAGCGCCTTTACAAAAACCAAGGCGCAAATGCCTCATTATGGCACAGATACCTCACGCATCAGGCAATGATTCTTAAAGTCTAATTCGCCATTATCATCGGCTGTGGCATTTTTGTCTTAGAGCCAAAACGATCGCCGCATCGCGCGTTGGTTGAGTAAAGAGTCTAGACATGCGTCCCCGGTTGAAAAAACGTCGAGCCGCTCAGAGAAATCGCTCATGGGCTTTCAACGTCTTGGCGCCATGGGCCATTGGCGTTGGCGCACTAGTCTCCTTTACGGCTGACGCTGGACAGGACTCCGCAAGAGACTGGAATATCGCCCCCCTCACGGCGCGCATCCGGGCCAGTCGGGCTCTTGAAGAACAACAGGCAATTAATTTCAGCGCAGCTGCGACTGGCGAACTGAGTGAAGTAAAATTTACCCAACCGCTTATCAAAGAGGCAGAACTGAGCTTAAGCGGGAATGAACGCGCAGAGATTGGGCTAGAAGAGAATGAGCCCCATGCGGACCTAAAAGGAAACACACAAGAATTCCCTTTAGTCGACCGTAAGCATAGAGGCGATCCCTCAATCAGCGTTCACCCAAATCTTGCATCTCAATCTTCCTCAATTCCCGAAGGAGATGAAGATCCCCTACTGACTTTCAGTATTGAGGGTACTAATGGGCGGTTAGCCCAAATGCCGCTTGCGCCGCGCGCTGCCGTTCCCGGGGACGAAATCTTCGAATTCGAGGTTCCTGAAGCTATACCATCGACAACACAAAAAACAACCGCCGCCGCCTCACCACCGCAAACAAGCCCAGTCGCCATCTCTCCGACAGAAGCGCCGAGAGAGGCCAGGGAGAGTTTTGATAAAAAATTAGCCTCACAATCATACGGAGAAAATAGACAAGAGGCGAGCTCCACCTTCGCTAATGAGCGGACCCTACACGGCGCGACGCCTCAGATTTCTCGCGCTATCGCCTTAGGCTCATCTACGCCAGCGCAGCCAGACTCAACTCCAATTGAAGTTTCAGCTTTCCCAAGCGCAACGCTTGCGCTTTCTGCGCCAGAAAAGCGATCTCAAAAAAACTACAGCGCATTTATAAAGCCTGAAAAACTAGATCGAGAGAAACGCTGCCTTGCTGAGGCTGTTTATTTTGAATCTCGCAGTGAAACTGAAACAGGCCAAGCCGCGGTCGCTCAGGTTGTGCTCAACCGCGTTAACAGCGATCTTTATCCATCATCAATCTGCGGCGTCGTTTATCAAAATCGACACCACTACAAAGCCTGTCAATTTTCTTTCGCTTGCGAAGGACGGTCGCTCCGCATCACGGAACACTCCGCCTGGACAACAGCTGTTCGGATAGCCAACGAGGTTATGGAGGGCCGTACTTATATTTCAGATGTTGGCCACTCAACACATTACCACACAAATTATGTCAGGCCGCGTTGGGCGCGCGCATTAACCAAAATGGACGTCATTGGCAGACATATTTTCTATAAACTCAAGCCAGGACAAACTTAACAATATGTTCAGCCTATGAGGCGCGCACGCACCAATCCTCTCACTGAATTCCCCATATAGAATTCGTCTTTTAAATCGTCTTTTGTCAGCCGCTTTTCTACTGCACGTCCCTGCGCAAGAAGATTCGCCCGCAAAGTTCCAGGCAACAACCCGCTTGATATAGGCGGCGTTAGGAAGCGATCATCATGAGGAATAAATAGATTACATCTGGCGCCCTCACAAAGCTCATCCCTTTCGTTTAAAAATAAAACTTCATCTGCGTCATACTGACTAATTGCTTGCGCAAGAGGTTCTTCATAAATCGACCGACGTGTCGTTTTGTGACGCAGCAAAGGATTTGAGGACGAAAAACGCTCCCTTGCCAACAAAACTCGCCAGCATGTGGCAGGAACAATTGGTTCTATGACGTTTACGCTCGTTTCAATAGTTCCTGACTTGGATAAAACGAGTCGAACACGCAGATATTCGCCTGGCTCACGGGCAACCGCTGTAGATAATGCTAGATTAACGCGCTCCACTTCATAATTAAAATTAAAAACGCTAGCTGACTGAGCGAGGCGGTCGAGATGCGCGTTAAGCAAAAAAAAGCCATCCTTTCTGCTCCAAAGCAATGTCTCGATTAAGCCGAAGTCATTGTCGCTCCCGTCAGGAATCGGGCCTTTATTAAACATTCTTCGTACTCTTCTCTTGCGCGAGAGTCAGCGACAATCGCCGAACCAACGTTGCAAACTAACTCGCCCTGCGCCAAGAGCGTTAAAGTCCGAATAGCGACATTGAATCGCATATCGCCCTGCGGCGTGATGACGCCCATTGAGCCGCAGTAAACGCCCCGCGGTGCGCATTCAAGATCTCGAATGATTTCCATGGCGCGAATTTTAGGCGCTCCGGTAACCGAACCACAAGGGAAAAGCCCTGCAAAAAGTTTTGCGAGAGTGATTTCTTCCCTCAACTGCGCCTCAATGCCAGAAGTCATCTGATGCAAGGTCGGATAGGTTTGGATTGTAAAGAGATCTGTGACTTTTACCGAACCAACAACAGCAAGCCGAGATAAGTCGTTTCTTAATAAATCAACAATCATTAAGTTTTCAGCGCGAGACTTTTCATCTTCAACCAATCGCTGGGCGCGGGCCATATCTTCTGGCGGCATGACGCCTCGCTGCGCCGTCCCCTTCATGGGGCGCGCACGAATATGGGTTCCTTGAGACTCAAAAAACACTTCCGGAGAGAGAGAAACAACTGTTTCAGAACCAAGAGCAACTATACCGCCATAAGCGACAGGCTGGCGTTGCCGTAATCCTTGATAGAGCGCGAGCGCGTCGCCGTTAAAGCGACCATAAAGCGGAAAAGTTAGGTTGATCTGATAGACATCGCCAGCAAAAATATAATCATGACATTGCTGAAAACGATACGCATATTCTGTCTGTGTCCAAGCAGGCGTTAATGTGATTTGCGGCGCAGCCGCGTTTAGAGTTGGTTTGAAGCTCCATGGCCGCGGCTTTTTAAAGGCTCCAAAATTAAGCAATGGCATATGCGAAAGCGGCGCGGTCTGGCTGGAGAATTTTGGTTCAAGACAATAGCCTAATTCGTAACTTGCATAACCCGCCAGGTAGCTCCCGCGCCGTTGCGCAGCCTCCATCCGCTCAAAGGCTTCTGAGACCTCCGCACATGTATGCGCAACGATGATTTCTTCAGGCTGATCAAAAAGCAGCGCCTGCCCGCCATCTCGACCATCTTCAAAAATGACAAAAGGAGAGGCCGGCGCATTGTCATGCGTCTGAGGAATCGGACAGGGGTCAGTTTGCGGCATCTTTTGGCGCTTCTTTCGATCCTAGGATACACCCAAGCGCCAGACCTATGAAAGCTGACGATTTTCTGCAACTTTCCTTTTTAAAAAGCTAGGAAACTGAACTGCCGATTGGAAAGATTTTTGCGCGGCCGCCCATCTATGTTTATTAAACCTTATGTCTGACTTGCCAACAGCTCTCCGCATACTTTTTATCGGTGACGTCATGGGTCGCTCGGGGCGCGCCGCTATTGCCCGCTATGTCCCGCAATTACGAGAAAAATGGACGCTCGATTTTATTATCGTCAATGGGGAGAACGCAGCTGGAGGCTTCGGCATCACAGAATCTATCTGCGAGGAAATACTCTCTTGCGGGGTCGATTGTATTACCCTTGGCAACCACGCGTTCGATCAGCGGGAGGCGCTTGTCTTTATTGAGCGTCAGCCTCGGCTACTCCGGCCAATCAACTATCCTGCTGGCACGCCAGGACGCGGCGCTAATCTTTTTACGAGCGCGCGCGGCCACCAAATCCTTGTGATTAACCCAATGGGCCGCGTCTTCATGGATGCGCTCGATGATCCCTTTGCTGCTATCGAAAGCCAACTAGGGGCCTGCCCTATGGGCGTTGGCTGCGACGCCATCGTCATTGACATGCATGCTGAAACGTCGAGTGAAAAAATGGCCATGGGTCACTTTGTAGACGGCCGCGCCTCTCTCGTAATCGGCACGCACATACATACACCAACAGCTGACGCGCAAATTTTACCCGGCGGCACCGCCTATCAAACCGATGCCGGCATGTGTGGCGATTACGACTCAATTATTGGCATGGATAAAGAAGAGCCCTTGAGACGTTTCCTCCGTAAAACCCCCGGCGCACGTTATGAGCCGGCTAATGGCGAGGCGACCCTATGTGGCGTGGGCGTCGAAATTAGCGGAAATGGACTTGCGAGGATGATTTCTCCAGTTCGGCTTGGCGGTAGGTTAAAACAAGCGTGGCCAGAAAATTGGGGAAACATTAATTAGGACTTGGAGACTTTTGTAAATTTTTGACAACACCTAACGCATTTTCAATATGCCGATGCGCTCCAGAGTCTTTAACCGCTGAGACAATTTTTCCATCAGGGGAAATAACATAAGAAATCCGATCAGCAAAAATTCGTCCAACAATCGGCGCCTCAAATGCCGCATCATAAGCCTCAATGAGCTTAAGCTTTTCATCAGCCCCGACTGGAAATTTGTTACGGCACTCTTTAAGCGAAAACTCTTTTTGAGTTTCAATTTTATCTGCAGATACACCGATAACTTGTGTATTCATCGCAGAAAACTGCTCCATTGCTTCTGCAAATTCATGTGCCTCCACCGTGCAGACGCTAGTAAAAGATTTAGGATAAAAATATAAAACAACCGGCCCTTTCTTCAGCGCTTCGCTGAGCGTAAATTGAAATTCCTTCCCCCCCTGAGCTGCCTCAATCGTAAAATCGGGCGCTCTCATTCCAGGCTTCATCATCGCAAAGGCTGGTCCGGCAAAAAATAAAAGGATTATGGCGAGTATTTTGCGCAGCATAGCAATCCCCAAAGTTAAGTAGTTAACTAACGTTTCGAACTACTTCGTCAAGCTGCTTCAAATATGCACCGCGCGACCAAAGGCGTCATAAACGCTTTCGAGCATTGCCTCAGAAAGCGTTGGATGCGGAAAAATAGTTTCCATTAGTTCTTGTTCTGTCGTCTCAAGATTCATTGCGATCAGAAAGCCGTGTATGAGTTCTGTCGCTTCTGCGCCAATCAAGTGCGCACCAATTAAAGCGCCGCTTTGCGCATTAAAAATTGTTTTTACAAGCCCCTCAGCCTCGCCCAAGGCTAGAGCTTTACCATTCGCCCGGTATGGGAAACGCCCAACCCGAATATCAATTCCTAGCTTTTTAGCCTTTTCTTCCGATAGTCCAACTGAGGCAACCTGTGGATAGGCGTAAACACAACTCGGGATTTTCATTTTATTCAGCGGTTCACGCGCAATACCGGCAATCATATCAACACAAATCACGCCTTCATGCGCAGCTTTATGCGCCAGCATAGCCCCCCCCGCCACATCGCCAACAGCATAGAGACCTGAAATATTTGTGCGACCGGTTCCATCTGTCTGAATGACTCCTTGCACCAAATCGACGCCAAGTTCTTCAAGTCCGAGGTTTTCAACATTCGCCACGACACCCACAGCAGACAACACGCGCTCCGACTCGACCCTTTCGAATAAACCCTGAGGCGACTCTACCATTGCATTGACAGAATCCGTCGCTTTCTCGATTTTGGATACTCTACTTTCTAATTTAATAATTACCCCCTGCTTTTCGAGCGCCTTTTGCGCCAAATTGGCAATTTCCTGATCTTCCGCAGGCAAAATCTGCGCCGCCGCCTCAACTAACGTCACAGCAACGCCCAAAGTCTGATAAAAAGAAGCAAACTCAACTCCGATCGCTCCTGCGCCAATAATCAGCAATGATTTTGGGAGCACGCTTGGTTTTAAGGCGTCGAAATAAGTCCAAATCAGATGACCATCGGGCTCAATGCCATTTAACACACGCGGTCGCGCGCCCGTTGCGATCATAATGTTTTTTGCACTGTACCGCCCTATCCCTTTTGTGTTTTTTGGAGGCGACGCTTGCGGTAGAACAGCAGATTTGGAAGATATGCCGACGGTAATTTCTCCAGGAGCCACGATGCGCGCTTGGCCCCAAATCAAGTCAATCTTATTTTTCTTAATGAGGAAGCTCACGCCTTCATTTAAGCGCGTCGCTGTTTCGCGTGAGCGTTCAATTATTCGATGTAGATCAAACCCTGGCTGCCCTGTTAACCCAAACTCCATTCCAGCTTTTGCTAACCGATAAATTTCGGCAGAGCGCAAAAGCGCTTTTGTTGGAATGCATCCCCAATTTAGGCAAATGCCGCCCAAATGCTCCCTTTCCACTACAGCAGTTTTTAAGCCTAGCTGCGCAGCTCGAATGGCGGCGACATAACCTGCAGGACCACTGCCAATAATGATCAGATCATAGGGCTCAGACATAATCCTATCCGTCCTGTATTAGATCTAATTTTGATCATAAAAAAAGCGCCCTGCCAAAAGGCGGGCGCTTCTTCAAAGTCCTTGTTCCAGCTTTAAGCAGCTGCAGGCAACGCTTTCTTTGCCTGCGCCACGATCGCAGCAAAAGCTTCCGGCTGTTCGATGGCGATTTGCGAGAGCACCTTGCGGTCAACCGCAACACCCGCTTTGGTCAAGCCGTCGATGAAGCGAGAATAGGTTAGCCCATGTTCGCGCACTGCTGCATTAAGACGCTGAATCCATAATGCGCGGAAAACCCTTTTACGTACTTTACGATCTCTCGTGGCGTATTGCATCGAGCGATCGACTGCCGCCTTTGCAGTACGGATAGTATTTTTACGACGGCCATAAAAACCTTTTGCGGCCTTGAAAGTCTTCTTGTGCTTGGCGTGGGAGGTAACGCCGCGTTTTACGCGAGCCATAACGAAACTCCTCGATCAGAATCTGCTGTTAAATTGGGAAAATCTCAGCCGTTCGGCAGAAAATATTTTTTAATATTGTCGCCGTCTGTCTTGAACAGAACGCTGGTCCCGCGCAGATTTCGAATCTGCTTGTTCGTGCGCTTGATCATGCCGTGGCGCTTGCCTTGCTGGCCATACACCACTTTGCCTGTGCCAGTGATTTTAAAGCGCTTTTTAGCGCCGGATTTTGTTTTCAACTTGGGCATTTTGCTCTCCTGGGCGCTTGGCCCTTTGTTCTTGGCGCTCCAGCAAGAGGCTAATCTCCTGGAACAGTTTCGCGCGAGCGAAAAGAACCGCCCCGGCAGCCCATCACTAGCCGGGCGGTTCTAGAATACGGCCTTATAGGCTTATGCTCTTTGTAAAAGCAAGGGCAAAAGGGCTAAAATCACTAGACGGAGCCCCTAACGCTGCCCTATTAAGCGGCAAATTGTGATGTAGCATCAATTGACAACGCGCAGGAAGCAATCTGAGAGTTCAGCGATGAATATACACCAAGCAACCCCCGCTCAAGCCGCCTCAATCATAAGCCCTGTAAATTCGCACAATGAATGGGATCCGCTTGAAGAAATTATTGTGGGTCGCCTGGAAGGCTCGACCATACCCTCTGATCACCCAGTAGTTACCTGCAATATTCCCGGCATGGCCGCGCGCGCGCAGGCGCTAGCAGCCGGCTTTCGGTTTCCAAAATTCATGATTGAGCCGGCCCAGCAGGAATTGGATAATTTTATCCAAGTGCTCCAAGGGCTCGGCATTATTGTCACACGACCAGAGGCTTATATCCACAAGCGCAAATTTTCTACGCCAGACTGGTCGTCGCGCGGCTTTTGTAATTCTTGTCCCCGAGACAGCATGTTGGTTATCGGCGATGAAATCCTCGAAACGCCAATGGCTTGGCCGTGCCGATATTTTGAAACACACTCCTACCGTCCAATCTTGAAAGATTATTTTAGACGCGGCGCTAGATGGACCTCTGCACCAAAACCGCAGCTAACAGACGAGCTCTTTGATCCTGATTTTAAACTGCCCGAAAAGGGCGCGCCGATGCGGTATATTTTAACTGAATTCGAACCTGTGTTTGACGCTGCAGATTTTTTCCGTTGCGGAAGAGATATTTTCGTAACGCGCTCAAACGTTACGAATGCGATGGGCATAGACTGGCTAAGACGTCATCTCGGCGAGGGTTATCGCATCCACGAGATTAAAAGTCGCTGTCCAAATCCAATGCATATTGATACGACGATTTTGCCGTTAGGACCCGGCAAAGTTCTGATCAATCCAGAATATATCAACCCGGATGAGCTACCGGATATTCTCAAAAAATGGGAAATTCTAGTCACTCCGGAACCAGACCCAATCAATGATCGCATTCTTGCCATTACCTCTATGTGCGGCAAGTGGTTAAGTATGAATATTTTGATGATCGATGAAAAGCGGGTGATTGTTGATCCGCATCACACGGGCATGATGCGTGCAATGGAAAAATGGGGCTTTGAACCAATACCTGTGCCTTTTTTACATTATGCAGCGTTTGGAGGCGCTTTCCATTGCGCTACTTTGGATGTCCGCCGCCGTGGCGCATTAGAAAGTTACTTTGACTGAAACGAAAAATGTCAAATGACTTTATGGATCTACGCCACTCAGTCTTAATCCGACCATGCCTAGAAGAATGAGCGCGATAGACGCTAAACGCAGAAGCGTCGCTGGTTCGTTAAAGAGATAGACGCCAACAATAGCCACGGCCGCGATGCTTCCACCTGTCCAGACTGCATAAGCGGTTGCCGCGGGAATCTCTTTTACGGCCAACCCTAAGCAGCCAATGCTAGCAGCCATAAAAAAAACCATAATCACTGAGGGCCAAAAACGAGTAAAACCCTCTGCATATTTCATCCCAATCAGCCATCCTACTTCACATAAACTTCCTACCAATAAAATTAACCAGGCCATCAATTCTCTCCAATAGACGCGCGCGTCCAAGATCCTTCCCAAATAATAAACGCCAGTCATCTCACGGCTTCATAGCAGTGAAATTAAAAAAAAACCAAAAAGACAAGGGAAGCAGAGCGTCAAGCAAAGAAGCCCACTAAAAACGCTTTTTCAATAATCAATAAGGTGAAGACTAAGCTGCATAGTTTTTAAAAAGTAAACGACACGAACATAGCCTAAGATTTATCAAATTTAATCATTAGTGAAGGCTAAGAACCTGTCTGAGCTATCACATTTTTCGTACTGCAGTTTGCGGAGATACTTAATCCCACTTATTGATTGAGTACAAGATATGAAAATACTCAATCCGAAGGGTCTTACCTGATCACTCAGCTGGCGTTGGCTCGTGATGTTCTGACCCATGATCTGGCCCTGAGGAGGAATCTGGCCCCGCACCTGCCTGCGGGTCGAACTTCGTAGATTTTTTTAACGGCGAACGACGACGGTGCACTATGTAGATTGCGTAACAAGCTAAGACGCCAAGGCCTAACAAAAGATAGATTGGCAAATCCCGCATGAAGGTCTTAGCGACAGAAAACGGGAAGCGCGATACCCAGCGTTCGCCATGGTCACCAAGTACTGTCACGATACCTACGAAATAACCTGGTTCGTCAAAGGTATGCTCGAAATTGATTGTTCCAGATGGATAAACAGTTGGCGGATGATAGGCCACGGTCACCGCTTCAAGGTTCTCGTTCTCTTTGTCTTCGCCACCAACGTCCTTGACGATGCGAAGCTCGACTTTCATGTCGCGAAGCTCGGCTTGTTCGGCGTCAAGAACCATAATCACCGGTCCGGTTGACGGAATATCTTCGCAGAACTCATTTTTTGATGCCTCAGGCAAATAGCCTGTGAAATTCATCACATCCGGGCCGATATTGAGACGACAACGCCCCTGTGCAGCTCCTAACCGACCATGCGCCTCAACTGGCGCAACGTTAAAAATGAAAAAAGCAAACACGAAAAGGAGCATGACCACTTCGAGCAGTCCGGCTCTTGATGTTGATTTTTCAACGTTTAGTCTGCCAGCGGGCTTGCCGTAATCTTGGATAAGGGTCATGTGCTCCCCCGAATTTCGTGCGAAGAAAAGACGCAATAGGGATGTTAAAGCTTATGGATGAAATAATAGGCGCATCGTTTGATGGTAGCGCATTCTTGACAATGAGCAAGGCGCGAGGGGAAATTCAGCCGCTTTTTGGCGAAATTTGACCGGTCTGACATTTAACCTGATGGGATTGGCTTTTACGGGGCCTTTAAGTCGCTTTTTTCCCAATCCTTACGAAGAGTTCATGTCGCATTGTCTTGCCACCCCTCTTCTAGACATACATATTAGTTGCAAGTTAAGCGCTTCGCCCACCAGATCTGCGAAGCGGTTTTGAGAAAGATCGAGAGGAACAAATGGCTAATTTCGACGGCAAATCAGGCTTTGGCTATGGACGCGGGGTTGCTCGGCCCACCACTGCGGAAATGGATCAGGGCCTCCGCGCCTATATGCTGGGCGTATACAACTATATGGCGATCGGCTTAGCGGTGACGGGCGCTGTCGCTCTGGGCGTCTATATGTTGGCCGTCGCTAAGGTTGGCGGCGGAGCCTTAGCGCTGACGCCATTTGGACAAGCGATTTACACCTCTCCTTTGCGCTGGGTGATCATGCTTTCACCGCTTGGCTTCATCTTCTTCATGGGATCGCGGATGCCTCATATGTCCGCCGCCTCGGCGAGAAATATGTTCTTTGCCTTCTCCGCGGTCATGGGTCTTTCACTCTCATCCGTTCTGTTAATCTTTACGGGCGTTTCTGTCGCCCGCGTATTTTTTATCACTGCCGCTGCGTTTGGCGGCTTGAGTCTTTATGGCTACACAACTGGACGAGACCTTTCAGCTTTCGGCTCCTTTCTTGTAATGGGCGTATGGGGTCTCATCATCGCTGGCCTTGTTAATCTCTTTCTTCAATCGACAGGCTTGCAATTCGCTCTATCAATACTCTCTGTTTTGATTTTTGCGGGGCTTACAGCTTGGGACACGCAAATGATCCGAGAGATGTATTTTGAAAGCGATGGATATGAGGCTGCACAAAAGAAGAGTGTCTTTGGAGCTCTAACGCTTTACCTCGATTTCATAAATATGTTTCAGTCACTGCTCTTTTTGTTTGGCGATAGAAACGACTAAGGAGCGACTAATTAGTAAAAGCCCCGCTTTGCGGGGCTTTTTTTATTCCATGCCGATCACTTTAAACTTTGTTTCGAGCACGCGCAGCACACGATCAAGTTGATGACCGCGACGCAGAATCTGTCCTCCAGCATTCATGACAGCGTATAGACCCTGACGACGCACGAGCTCTGGAATTTTTTCCACCCTGTATATTGGAATCTCGCTTGCGCGACGAAAAACTGAAAAAATTGCCTTGCGTGGCAAAAAGTCCAGCGCATAGTCCCGCCATTCACCCGCGGCAACTTTCTTTCCATATAGATTTAACAGTAAATTTAACTCGGCTCGCTCAAAAGTGACCTGGGCTGCTATATGCCTGTCAGGCGGAGCCCCAGAGGACAGCTCAAATGGCCTCTCTTTACCACAATTCACAAGCTGCAACTTGGGCGCACGGGAGGGTCGTGCCTCTGATGTTCTCTCTGGCATACAGTCTATCCCTTTAGCGCCTCTAGTTTGACGTCTGCATCCGTTGCATGCAAGCGCTGTTAGAAAAAACTCTTTCTTACGGCTATATTGTAAATTACACGACAACCGCCAAATCTAAGGCCTGACTGTGGAAAATAAAGCCGCATTGGAAAAGCCTGGGAGACACGATGACGAAAGAGACTGATTCCACTACCGCTGATAAAAACGATCTCGCCCAAGCGGCTGATTTTGGTTTCGAAGCGAATGTCGAACAATTACTGGAATTAATGACACATTCCGTTTACTCGGAAAAAGATGTCTTCCTAAGAGAGCTCATCTCGAACGCCGCTGACGCCTGTGAAAAACTGCGTTACGAATCACTGTCAGACGCCAAGCTCGCAGCGGTCGCCAACGCGCCTTTAATCAAGATAAGCCTTGATAAGGACAACCGGACAATAACTATTGCCGATAACGGTATCGGCATGACGCGCAATGATTTGATCAGCGCGCTTGGCGCGATTGCGAATTCGGGTACGCGCGCCTTTCTAGAGAAAATCAACAAAGAAAAATCTGAAAATGAAAGCGGTCTGATCGGACGCTTTGGCGTTGGATTTTACTCTGCCTTCATGGTTGCAGAAAAGGTTGATGTCGCAACGCGGCGAGCGGGAGAAGAACTCGCTTGGCTCTGGAGCTCCCAGGGAAAAGGCCGCTACTCAATTGCCCCACTCCCTCTGTCCGACGCGCCTGACTACGGGACACTAGTCACAATACACCTCAACAAAGATAGCGAAGAATTCTTGGAGCCCTGGCGAATTGAAAAAATCATCACAGAGCATTCAGGGGCCGTATCTACGCCAATCGATCTCATTTCAGCTCCTGGCGAAGAGAGCAAACGCATTGCCGATGGCGTCGCCTTATGGACGAAGCCAAAATCTGAGATTACGCCAGAGGAATATACAGATTTCTACCGTCAGCTCTCTAGCCAATTTGATGAACCCGCTTTGACGGCCCACTGGCGCGCCGAGGGGAGAACTGAATATACTGTTCTCGCCTTCATTCCCGGCTCTAGACCGTTAGACCTCTTCGATCCAGCTCGTAAGAGTAAGACAAAACTTTATGTGCGCCGCGTATTGATCTCTCAGGTTGCCGATCTCTTACCAGCCTGGTTACGATTTGTGCGCCTAGTCGTGGACAGCGCTGATTTACCGCTGAATGTCTCACGAGAGGTAGCGCAAAAAAGTCCAGAGCTTCTCGCCATAGGTAAAGCAATCACCTCTAAATTACTTCAAGAGCTCACAAAAATTTGTGAAACTGACGCTGAAAAATTTTCATCTATTTGGGAAAATTTTGGCGCTGTGATTAAAGAAGGTCTCCACGAAGACCCCTCTCGACGCGATGGGATTTTTAGTCTGGCGCGGTTTGCGTCAACTAAAAGCGATAAAAAGACCCGCAGTTTGAAAGACTACGTAACGGATCTGAAAGAAAACCAAACGGCAATTTATTACATCACAGGTGAAGACGCTAAACGCTTGGCAACAAGCCCTCAGATTGAAGGCTATCGCGCGCGTGGAATTGAAGTGCTCCTACTGGATGACTCAGTTGACGCGTTTTGGGTGACAAGCGCACTGGGTTTTGAGGGCAAACCCTTTAAATCTGTCACGCAGGGGCTTTCAGATATCGACGCTATCCCGTTAATCGAAAAATCAGAGACTAAGCCCGCGACTTCTCCCGATGTCGATGCGTTAGTCAAAGCTCTGAAAGAAACGCTTGCTGAGTCTATTGAAGATGTGCGCGTCTCAACACGTCTCACAGAAAGCGCCGCCTGCCTCATCGCTTCAGATCAAGGATTAGATAGGCAATTGGCCAAGATCCTCTCCGAACATGGCCAAGCAGACTTAATCCGTAAACCCGTTCTTGAGATTAATCCAACGCATGCCGCAATTCAGACGTTGGGATCTCTCCTACGGGATAAAGGTCAAGACGCCGTGCAAGACAGGATGCATCTTTTAGTCGATCTGGCCCGCGTTGCGGATGGCGAGCTCCCTCAAGAGCCAGCAGTCTTCACCAAAAGATTAGCCAAGCTCTTGGCCCTAGGTTCTTAAAATTAGTGGCCCCATCTGCAAACAATCTCTCTCGGCATCAAGCGGTGGCCGCAGTAAGGCGTCGCCTACTTGATGCTGACGTCGAAACAGCAGATGAAGATGCGCGCCTCCTACTTCGTGCAGCAACTGGCTTAACTAGTTTAGAATTAGCGACACAGCAGCAGTCTGCGTTAACCCCTGAAGAGTCCTTACTTCTCGAGCAATATGTAACGCGTCGAGAAGCGCATGAACCCGTTTCTAGAATTCTTGGATCAAGAGGATTTTGGACAGTTGACCTTTTGGTTACTCCTAATGTGCTAGACCCTAGACCTGACACGGAAACACTTATTGAAACCGCCTTATCGCTTGTAGAAAACAAGCCCAATGCCCCACTTAAAATTCTGGAACTCGGCGCTGGCTCTGGCGCCATAGCCTGCGCTTTATTAAGCGAATTGCCAAAGGCTGAAGCCTTTATTGTGGATCTCTCGCCTCACGCCTGCAAAGCCAGCCAAGCCAATCTTGCCCGTTGCGGATTGAGTAATCGCGCCTTTGTACTGCAGGCTTGGTGGTATGAAGCAATTCAGGCGCAATTTGATCTAATTATTTCCAATCCGCCTTACGTCGCCTCGGCTGCACTCAACACTCTCCCCCCCTCTGTTCGACTCTATGATCCCCTATTGGCCCTTGATGGAGGAGAGGATGGACTAGACTGCTATCGCGCGATCATCCGAGACTTGCCCAGAGTGTTAAAATCCCGTGGCTTAGTTATTTTTGAGCTTGGCTGCGGCCAAGCCGCTGATGTTAGACTTATGCTGGAGGCGATGAGCCTGGAGGTTGAAAAAATCGCCAGGGATCTTGGCGGCCATGAGCGCGCCCTTGCCGCTCGGGCGCCAAAAAGGGACCTGCAGAGGATTTAGCCAGGTTTTATCAACTACTTTGACGTAGCCGGTCTGCCAATCTCGCTGAGATCTCATAAGACTTTTAGATCTTTTAGGCCTCTTGGCGCAGAGACGGATAGAGACTATACTTGCAAAAAATTCCCGCTTTTCGTCAACATCGGGATGAGGCCCAATTGTGACGCTGGCCTCGCCGCTTCAGCGGAAACCAACGACTGGCGCAGGCGCGTCGACGTGAATGACGAGATTGTCACCGTGGTTTCGACCAAGGCAAAACGCGAGTCGCGCGCCAGGTCAATAAAACACGCGGGGTAAGGCAGTAAGCTGCGCTTATTGTTGTCGTGCGTGCCTGAAGTTAAGGCGTCGTCACGAGTTTAGCGTAGCGCCATAAGAAGCGCGCCCGTTTGTTCAGCGCGCGGCAGCATGGCGCCTTTTGTATCAGTCATACGCGCGATATGCGCGTTCGGTCGCTTCGCATTACGCAAGGGTCGCAGAAATGGCCGTTGCGTAAAAATATTCATAAGGGCAGCGCAATATGCGCAGAGTGTATTGGGGTATTTAATGAGACCAGGCCAAAATAATAATAACAATAAGAGAATGCGTAGCCGCAACAGCGGACGTCGTGGACCCAATCCGCTCACCCGCTCATATGAGTCCAATGGACCTGATGTTAAAATCCGCGGCACTGCGCAGCATATTGCTGAGAAATATTTGCAACTGGCTCGTGACGCCCAATCTTCTGGGGACACGATTATGGCGGAAAGTTTGCTCCAACACGCTGAGCACTATTTTCGCTTAATTGCCGCTGCGCAGCAACAACAAGCTGCACCAGGTTTTCCTCGCCAACAAAATGACTCTGATGTTGATGTCGGCGACGAGGATGATGATTTCTCAGGTTTGCCAGATCGCTTTGCGCCACTCTCAGAACGCTTGCCGGCTGCTTATCAAACTCCCCAACAACAGCCCCAGCCCTACGCGCAACAACCTCAACCTCACTTTGCCCCGCAAGCGCCTCAACCCTTTGAGGATCGCTCAATGGGAGAAATGCGTTCCGATCCGCGTCAAGAGCGCGAATTCCGACAAGACCGTAACCCGCGACAAGAGCGCGGCGGTTATAATGACCGCGGTCGTAATCGGCATAGCGATAATGGAGAGCGTCAACGCTACGGACAGCAAGGAGGCTATGAACGCCAAGATCGAGACGCCCCTAGAGACAATCGGCGCTACCATCAACGCGCAGAGGGGCCAACAGAAGCACCAGCAACTAACTTACCCTCTTTTATTACTGCGCCTTCGCCAATCCTCCGGGGCGTTAACGGAGAAAGCGAAGGAGAGATTGGCTTCAATGAGGACCGGAACCCAAATCGGGAGCACGAAGGTGTTGGCTATCATTTAAGTTCGCGTCGCCGTCGCCGACCGCGCATGGATGAGGAACTCAACGCCGAGTCGCGCGGTGATGAGTCGGTTGACGCGGGCAATCCACCCGTTGAGCCCGATCTTATTTAAGTTCACAAGAACTCTAGCGTGTCGCCAGGCGCGACACGCCCCCCAGATATAATGCGCGCATAAACGCCACAGTCTTTATGCCCGAAGTTTTTATACAGGGCCTGAACGATATCCATGTCCCTAATACCGGTTCCAGGCTCGACGCCAGTCGCAGCACAGCGATCCGTCATTTTTAATATTTCTAGCCGCGCCTCGCCCAAACGCATCTGGCGTCCTGGCCATTCTAGTTCTGACCAAGGCGCAGCCTCATCAATATAAATATTCGCCCGAAATCTAAGTGGATCGACAAAGGCTTCAAGCGCTTGACCAAGCGACTTCACACTTGAAAGATTGACTAAAGAAATAAAACCAGATTTTGAGTCAGTAAACCTAAAGCCTTCTGGAGCCGTGAGCAGCCGGATAGCTCCACGAAGCTCATTGCGAGCGTAGTCTGTCAAATATGCTTCAATCCTTGCGCGTCCGCTTCGCTCAAATAAACAAGCTTGCACGCCAATCCGTCCGTCCTGTTTAATCGTCAAAATACCTGTGCTGTCCTCATAGTGGGACTTGAGCTTTGCTAGGGCGTCATTTTTCATCAGCATCAGGAACTTGATCTTTGGCTGATGCACTGGGGCCTCAGGATCAAAACCTGAGGGTCCATTTTCTAGCGCGAAAAGCCTATCGCCCGGGAAATAGGCCGACTCTATTAGGTCAACCGACATCAGAGGTTCTGGCGAAAGACCCTTAACCGGGTATCGATAAAGCGAATCCAGATACATCAAGAGCCCTCCCACTTTCGCCAAAACTGCGACATTAAGCCCAGCGCTCGTAAAACGAAAAGTGGTGTGATCATAAAATTCTCCTCTTTTAAAATCAGCAAGCTTTTCCCATATCTGAGTAACAGATCGCCGGCAGGGATCTGCTGATTTTGACATGAAGCACGCTGCCTAACGGGGCGGCTTCTTGGTCGTAAGGGGTGAATAATGAACTTTGAGAAATATACGGAACGCGCTCGGGGCTTTGTGCAATCCGCTCAATCACTGGCGACGCGAGAGGGTAATCCTCAGTTTACGCCAGAGCATCTACTAAAAGTTCTTCTGGATGATGAGCAGGGTCTTTCAGCGGGACTAATTGATCGTGCTGGCGGCCAGTCGCGTGAAGCGTTGCGTAGGACTGAAGCTTTTTTGGCAAAGCAGCCTAGGGTTGGCGGTTCGGGCGCAGGCCAGGTGTATCTCACACCAACCCTCGCACGGATATTTGATACTGCGGAGAAAATTGCCCAAAAATCTGGTGACTCATATGTCACCGTCGAGCGATTGCTTCTGGCGCTTGCTATGGAGCGCGACAGCGAGGCCGCGCAGATATTGGCTGAATCTGGCGTAACGCCTCAGTCTCTCAATGGCGCTATTGAAGATTTACGCAAGGGTCGCACGGCAGATTCAGCTTCTGCAGAAAACGCCTATGATGCCTTGCGAAAATATGCGCGCGATCTAACTGAGGCGGCGCGTGAGGGAAAGCTCGATCCTGTAATTGGCCGGGATGAAGAAATTCGCCGCACTATCCAAGTTTTATCGCGTCGAACTAAAAATAATCCCGTATTGATTGGAGAGCCCGGCGTTGGCAAAACCGCTATTGTCGAAGGCCTTGCTTTGCGAATTGTGAATGGAGACGTTCCAGAATCTCTGGAAAATAAAAAGTTACTCTCCCTGGATATGGGTGCTTTAATTGCTGGCGCAAAATATCGAGGCGAGTTTGAGGAACGACTGAAAGCTGTCTTGAGTGAAGTAACAAGCGCAGAGGGCGACATCATCCTCTTCATTGATGAAATGCACACTCTGGTGGGCGCAGGCAAAAGCGATGGCGCCATGGATGCATCAAATTTACTGAAACCAGCGCTGGCGCGGGGAGAATTGCATTGCGTTGGCGCGACCACGTTAGATGAATATCGTAAGCATGTTGAAAAAGATGCAGCGCTTGCGCGACGATTCCAGCCTGTTTTTGTAGATGAACCGACTGTTGAAGATACGATTTCTATTTTGCGCGGCCTCAAAGAAAAATATGAATTGCATCACGGCGTTCGGATTTCCGACTCTGCGATTGTTGCCGCTGCAACCTTATCTAATCGATACATCGCCGATCGATTTTTACCTGATAAGGCCATTGATTTGGTTGACGAGGCTTCATCGCGTTTGCGTATGCAAATTGACTCAAAACCAGAGGAATTAGATGAATATGATCGTCGCATCATCCAGCTCAAAATTGAGCAAGAAGCTTTAAAAAAAGAATCTGATCCAGCGTCAAAAGATCGGCTTCATAAAATTGAATCTGAACTCTCGGATTTAGAGGAGAAGTCATCAGCGCTCACAACCCGATGGCGCGCAGAAAAAGACAAGCTTGGGAGTGCGCAGAAAGTTAAAGAGCAACTTGAAACCTACCGAAATGAGTTGGCGCAAGCCCAGCGTCGTGGCGAATATCAGCGAGCTGGTGAACTGACCTACAGTTTAATACCCGAGCTAGAAAGAAAACTTGCTCAAACAGAGGAAAAAACGGGCGCGCTCGTCGATGAAGCTGTCACGGCCGATCATATCGCTCAAGTAATTTCGCGTTGGACGGGAGTACCCGTTGACAAAATGCTAGAAGGCGAACGCGAAAAGCTTCTGCATATGGAAGATATGCTTGCCAAGCGGGTAATTGGACAACATGAAGCTGTAACGGCTGTCGCAACGGCTGTGCGCCGCGCGCGCGCCGGATTACAGGACCCTAATCGTCCAATCGGCAGCTTTATCTTCCTTGGCCCCACAGGCGTTGGTAAAACTGAGCTTACAAAAGCTCTCGCCAGTTTCTTATTCGATGATGAAACCGCCATGGTGCGACTAGATATGTCAGAATATATGGAAAAACATTCTGTTGCGCGCTTAATCGGGGCGCCGCCAGGTTATGTAGGATATGAAGAGGGAGGCGCGTTGACTGAAGCAGTCCGTCGAAGACCCTATCAGGTCGTTCTCTTCGATGAAATTGAAAAAGCGCATCCTGATGTCTTCAATATACTGCTGCAGGTTTTAGATGACGGACGATTGACGGATGGGCAAGGACGCACAATCGATTTCAAAAACACGCTCATCATCATGACATCCAATTTAGGCGCTGATTTATTAGTCATGCAGCAGGAAGGAGAGGATTCAAGCGCTGTGCATTCAGAAGTGATGAATGTTGTGCGCGGTCATTTTAGGCCAGAATTCCTGAACCGCATTGACGAGATCATCTTATTCCATCGCTTAAGGCGCGTGGATATGAGCGCGATTGTTGATATTCAGTTCCTACGACTGGCTAAACTGCTTGAAGATCGAAAGATTACTCTCAAACCAGACAACAACGCGCGAGATTGGCTTGCAAATAAGGGGTATGATCCGGCCTATGGAGCAAGACCGCTCAAAAGGGTCATGCAGAAAGAACTTCAAGACGCCCTCGCCGAACGCTTGCTAGCTGACGAAATCATCGATGGGGCAAACGTCAGCGTTTCGGCTGATGCTCAAGGTCTGTTAATTGATGGTAAGCCCACACGTCGAGCGGACAGAGATACTCCGCTGTTTCTTAAAACAGCAGGGAATGCGTAAGCTAAAAACTAAAGATCTCTGCGCGATCAAACTTCACGCAGAGATCAATTATAACTTCCGCAAAGCGACAGCTTCAATATGATGATCTGCGCTTTTAGTTAAAACGAGACTAGCGCGCGAACGTGTGCTGGCGATATTATGACGCAAATTCTCAAGATTAATTGTTGTCCAAATATTTTTGGCAATTGCGATCGCCTCTGAGTCATTGAGCTCTGCGTATTTACGAAAATAAGATCGTGGATCACGAAAGGCTGTTTCACGCAAATTCAAAAATCTATCAATATACCATTTCTCTAAAACATTTTCTGGCGCATCAAGATAAACTGAAAAGTCAAAAAAATCAGAAACGAATGGAATATCTCGGGGATGTCGCGAGGCTCTTGCGGCTAAAACATTTACCCCTTCAACGATCAAAATATCAGGGCGATCAATACAAATTCTCTCGCCCTCAACCACATCATATACAAGATGAGAATAGACCGGCGCTGTCACCTGACGTTGCCCAGCTTTTACAGCTGACAGAAATCGCAATAAGGCTTTATTGTCATAACTTTCTGGAAAACCCTTCTTTTCCATAAGCCCTTCACGCTCAAGAATAGCGTTAGGCAACAAAAATCCATCTGTTGTGATCAATTCTACTTTTGGCGTATTAGGCCAACGAGAAAGAAGCGCTCGTAAAACACGCGCCGTCGTCGACTTGCCTGCCGCAACAGAACCAGCAACGCCGATGATATAAGGCACCTTGCCATCTTCCGCACCCAAAAAACGTTGCGTTGCTTTAAAAAGCCCCTGAGTTGCAGCCACATAGAGTGCGAGCAAGCGCGAAAGCGGCAGATAAATCTCGATCACTTCCTCAAGTGAAATTGGATCGCCCAACGATTTTACGCGAGATAAGTCATCGATCGTTAAGGTTAAGGGCGTGTCAGCTCTTAATTGAGCCCAATCGGCGCGTGTAAAGTGTCGATAAGGCGAGAGTGCAACGCCAGGCTCAAGGGATGGAGCCTGCGTCACTGTGAAACTCCACGCGAAGCCTTTTCTGTTAGACCAGACTGATGCGTTCGACGCTCTAATTCGCTTAACACGTCCGCAAGCGGCAGATCTCTGGCTTCGAGAAGAACAAGTAAATGATAAAGCACATCAGCTGCCTCAGCTGTCAGCGCTTTTTTATCTCCCTCAATCGCAGCAATGACCGCCTCTACCGACTCCTCACCAAATTTTTTTGCAATTTGTGAAACGCCAGCATCAAATAGACTTTTTGTGTATGATTTCGATGCATGGTCATTACGGCGGGATTTAATCAATTCCGCAAGACTACCAAGAGAAAAACTCATTGCCCCTCCAGTCCATCCATGCGTACTGGCACGCCAGCGGCTGCCATATATCTTTTTGCCTGTGGTATGGAATATTCTCCGAAATGAAAAATTGACGCAGCTAGCACTGCAGTGGCGCGCCCCTCATTAATCCCCGCCACTAAATGTTCGAGATTGCCAACACCTCCCGAAGCAATCACTGGCACAGCCACGGCATCTGCAACGCTGCGGGTAAGCTCAAGATCAAATCCCGTTTTAGTTCCGTCACGATCCATAGAGGTTAATAAAATTTCACCTGCGCCAAGACTTGTAACTTTCTGAGCAAACTCAATAGCATTTATTCCAGTTGATCTTCGCCCGCCATGCGTAAAGATCTCCCATACGCCAGGCTGAACCCGTTTTGCGTCAATCGCAACGACAACGCATTGTGAGCCAAATTTCTCTGCGGCTTCGCGCACAAAATCTGGGTTTGAAACAGCCGCTGAATTAATTGACGCTTTATCGGCGCCTGCAAGTAAAAGCTGTCGAATATCCTCAAGCGTTCGAATACCACCGCCAACCGTAAGCGGCATAAAGCACGCCTCTGCAGTTCGACTCACAACATCAAGTAGAATACCGCGATTTTCATGGCTTGCTGTAATATCAAGAAAACATAGCTCATCAGCTCCTGCAGCGTCATAAGCCATTGCGCACTCGACTGGATCACCCGCATCGCGAAGATCGACGAAATTGACACCTTTAACGACGCGACCTTCTTGGACATCAAGGCAGGGGATAACACGCGCCTTAAGCATCCTAAACCCCTGACTTGGATTGCGCCTGACGAATAAGCGTCAGAGCCTCAACTGGATCCAGACGCCCATCATAGAGTGCCCGACCGGTAATAGCGCCCGCTAGCTTCGCGCAATCGCTTTGTAAAATTCTTTCAACGTCATGTAATGAAGCCAATCCACCAGATGCAATTACAGGGATTGAAACAGTATGCGCAAGCGCCAGCGTCGACTCGATATTTAACCCCGTGAGCACACCATCCCGCGCGATATCTGTATAAATAATTGCTGCAACGCCAGCGTCTTCAAAATTCCTACCAAGTTCCAACGCTGACATTTTTGTTGTGCGCGCCCAACCATCAACCGCCACCATGCCATCTCGCGCGTCAATACCTACAGCAACTTTTCCAGGATAGAGTCGCGCTGCTTCCCTTACAAAGGAAGGATCATTCACTGCCGCTGTACCAACGATGACGCGGCTAACCCCCTTATCCAACCAGCCCGCCAGAGTACGCATATCCCTGACGCCGCCTCCCAATTGAACAGGTATTTTTAACTTGTGAAGAATATCTTCTACTGCCTGTCTGTTGCGCGGCGCACCTGCAAAAGCGCCATCAAGATCGACGACATGCAAATATTCAAATCCCTGCTGTTCAAAAGATAAGGCCTGATCAACAGGGTTGCTATTAAAAACCGTCGCCCGCTCCATATCGCCTTGTACGAGACGCACACATTGGCCTTCTTTTAAATCGATTGCAGGAAACAAAATCACGGACGCCACCCTAAAAAGTTAGCAATAAGCGCAAGACCAAGCCCCTGGCTCTTTTCAGGATGGAATTGAACGCCAATGAGATTATCACGCGCAACAGCCGCAGTAAGTGGTGCGCCATAAGTTGTATAGGCTAAGACATCTGCTGGATGATCAGGGATGAAGTGATACGAATGCACAAAATAAGCATGCAATCCGCTCCCTCCCGTAACAATATTCTTAAAAACAGCATGGGGACGCGTGAGATCAAGCGTATTCCAACCCATATGCGGAATTTTAAGCGCGGTGTCGGCAGGTTTTATCGCCTGAACGTCGCCGGCAATCCATCTCAATCCCGGCGTCTCACCATGCTCTAACCCCCGAGCCGCCATGAGCTGCATCCCAACGCAAATACCCAAAAAAGGTTGTCGCCGTCGATGCGTCACCTCAGTTAAAGCGTCATAAAGTCCATTTAACGCCATTAAACCGCGACGACAGTCAGCGAAAGCGCCTACGCCAGGCAAGACAACGCGATCCGCCTTTGCAACAATATCTGGATCGCTAGTTACAATAATCTCGGTCTTTATGTGTGCTTCATTCGCCGCACGCTCAAAGGCTTTTCGGGCTGAATGCAAATTCCCAGATCCATAATCAATAATGACTGTAGTCACGCATTCTGCTCCCGACCAGAAGTCAACATGTCAGGATCGCGCCAACGTGAAAAAAAAACTTCCTCCGCCTCTTCCTCATTGTCGCCAATAACTAAATCTCGCACGATGTAGCCACGGCGTTCCAATAACAACGCATAAAGATGAGTAGCTTCAAAACCGAACCAGGCAGCAAAAACAAAGCTCAGTAACAAGACTACTTCTGCAGGAAAACCAAGCTTTAATGAAGCGTAACCGCAAACACTCGCTCCAATGAGCCAAAGCGTCGCCATCGCCCAAGCACCCTTCCAAAGCAGCCATAGGGGCCCAAAGCAAAACGCTGGAAAGGAAAAGCCATCGCGCAGAAATATAATTTTTTCGATGCGCGATGTATCTTCTGACGTCGTAGCTTTTGAGACCGGCGGACAGTGAACCGTATAAATGGCCATGCTGGGCCGCTCCTTAGCTGTAATCTTAGAACTGAGTTTTTGCGTTATGCCGTCAACGTGCCTTTTGTTGACGGAGCCTCGCTCTGTGACCGCCTAGGATCATGCGCAATTGCTCTACCAAAAGCGCGCGCAAATCCCTTAAAGGCGCTTTCAGCAATGTGATGGCTATTGACCCCGCGGAGGCTGTCTATATGCAAGCCAACCCGAGCATGCACCGCAAAAGCCTGAAAAAACTCTCTCATCAGCTCAGTATCAAATTCGCCGATGCGTTGAGCTGGAAAAGTTACATTGTAAACGAGAAAAGGTCGTCCTGAGATATCAATGACAACACGCGTTAACGCCTCGTCGAGCGGCGCATGCGCTTCTCCATAACGCGCAATTCCCTTGCGATCGCCCAAAGCTCGATCGACGGCTTGGCCTATAGCTATGCCTACATCCTCGACAGAATGATGGCCATCAATATGCAGATCGCCCTTAGCCAATACCTTGAGATCAAGGGGAGCATGCCGCGCAATCTGATCAAGCATATGGTCAAAAAAACCAATGCCCGTGGTGATATCTCCCGTGCCAGCTCCCTCAAGATTAATCGTGACGGAGATGCTCGTCTCTTTAGTATTGCGCTCAATTGTTGCGCTGCGCATGGAAATTTGACCTTTTTGGTGCCCCTCCTCGAAGGGGGAGACGGCAGATTGCGGCGGGTTTTAGCAACTTCAATAGGGTTTCGCCACCCGCAGATCGGGCCACGCCAAGGCGGCCCACAATTCTCGTGGCCTATCTAGCCAATATGCCTCACAAAGGCATAAAATTTTGTAAAGCCGGGGGATTGCAGCATTAAAAGACGCCAAGAAACTTGCTGAACAGCCTGTTCAACTCTAATTCCCTCAAATTCACCAGTTTTGTAGGCCATAATGACAAGCGACCACTCTCCCTCTCCCCTCATGCATGCGACGACAATTATTTTAGTCAAAAAAAACGGACTAACCGTAATTGCCGGCGATGGACAGGTCAGTCTCGGACAGACGATCATGAAAGGGAATGCGCGCAAAGTCCGCCGCCTTGGCAAGGGCGACGTCATTGCGGGCTTTGCGGGAGCCACTGCGGATGCCTTTACCCTCTTTGAGAGACTGGAATCGAAACTCGAACAATATCCAGGACAATTGATGCGCTCATGTGTCGAACTCGCCAAGGACTGGCGAATGGATCGTTATTTAAGACGGCTTGAGGCGATGATGTTGGTTGCAGATAAGGATGTTGGCCTTGTCCTCACTGGCTCAGGCGATGTGTTAGAGCCTGAAGGTGAAAATCATTGTGCCGTCGCCGCAATCGGTTCTGGCGGCAATTATGCATTAGCGGCTGGACGCGCATTAATCGACACCCCAGCTGATGCAGAGACCATCGCACGCAAGGCTATGAAGATAGCTGGCGACATCTGCGTCTATACCAATCATAACCTGGTCATAGAGCAAATTTAATTTCCCAATGAGTCATAATTAACCCTGAGCTAGAGGAACAGACCATGGCGGAATTTTCGCCGCGTGAAATCGTCTCGGAATTAGATCGTCATATCGTTGGGCAAAATGATGCAAAACGGGCTGTTGCTATCGCGCTGCGCAATCGTTGGCGTCGTTTACAACTTAGCGGGCAGATGCGAGAAGAGGTTTTACCAAAAAACATATTAATGATTGGTCCGACTGGCTGCGGCAAAACTGAAATTGCCCGACGACTAGCCCGTCTCGCTAATGCGCCCTTTTTAAAAGTGGAAGCAACAAAGTTCACGGAAGTTGGTTATGTTGGTCGTGACGTTGAGCAAATCATTCGCGACCTGATCGAAGTCGCTCTTTCTATGGTGAAGGAACGACGACGGCAAGAAGTGACAATTCGCGCTGAGCAGGCCGTTGAGGAGCGTATACTTGACGCTTTGGTTGGCGCCGCCGCTTCTCCCGGAACGCGCGAGTCGTTTCGTCAACGCCTTCGCGCCGGCGAGCTTGAGGATAAAGAAGTAGAAATTGAACTCACCCAAAATAGCGCCGGACCGATCTTCGAACTACCCAATATGCCTGGAGCGAATATTTCTGCTTTTTCCATCAGCGACCTGTTTGGGAAAAACTTTCAAGGACGCGGCAAAATAAGAAAATTAACCGTAGCTGAAGCCCGTAATCCTCTCGTAGCAGAAGAAAGTGATAAGCTTATTGATCAGGAAGAGAGCATCCGCGAAGCAATCCTAGAAGTTGAGAACAATGGCATTGTCTTCATAGATGAAATGGATAAAATATGCGCAAGTGAGGGGCGTCGTGGAGCCGATGTATCTCGTGAAGGCGTGCAGCGCGATCTGCTCCCGCTCATCGAAGGCACAACGGTCACAACCAAACATGGACAGGTTAAAACAGACCATATTTTATTTATCGCCTCTGGCGCATTCCATGTTTCAAAGCCATCCGACTTGCTACCTGAACTTCAAGGTCGCCTACCAATTCGAGTAGAACTAGCGTCTCTGAAAGAAGATGATTTCCGGCGTATCTTGACCGAAACAGAAGCCTGTCTGACTAAGCAATACATCGCCTTGTTAAATACCGAAGGCGTTACACTGGAAATTTCGCCTTGCGCAATTGCTGCAATCGCGCGCATCGCTGTCGCCGTCAATACAGCCGTTGAGAATATTGGCGCTCGACGCCTACAAACCGTCATGGAACGCGTTTTGGACGATATCAGTTTTACCGCTCCAGATCGGATGGGCGAAAAATTCGTCGTTGACGCAGAATATGTAGAAAATCATATCGGTGATCTGGCTCAAAACAGAGATTTGAGCCGATTCATCCTATAACCGCTCTCACAGCGGGGCTGGTTAGAAGCTTAACTTGCTAATCGGCCGGAGCATTGCGATAAGATCGACAAAATTTTTTTCACCAACAACGGCGCGCTTATGACGACTTCTCTCCAACGGGTGTTTTCTGGTGTTCAATCGACAGGAAATTTACATTTAGGAAATTATCTGGGAGCTATTGTTAAATTTGTCGAGCTACAAAAAAGTTTTGAATGTCTATACTGTGTCGTTGACCTTCACGCCATAACTGTGCCGCAGAATCCCATTGATTTACGTAACAATACGCGTGAAATTGCCGCTGCCTTTCTTGCATGCGGCATCGATCCCAAAAAAAATATTGTTTTTAATCAAAGCCAGGTACCTGAACATGCAGAACTCGCCTGGGTATTAAATTGTGTTGCCCGCATCGGTTGGCTCAATCGGATGACCCAGTTCAAAGATAAAGCCGGTAAAGATCGTGAAAACGCCTCTGTTGGCCTACTCGATTATCCCGTGTTGATGGCGGCTGACATTCTCATCTATCGCGCAACGCATGTTCCAGTTGGAGACGATCAAAAACAGCATCTCGAACTCGCGAGAGATATTGCACAAAAATTTAATAATGATTTTTCTGATTCAATTAGTCGCAATGGCTTTGGCGAGGCATTCTTTCCCTTGCCAGAGCCCCTTATCTCCGGCCCAGCAACGCGCGTAATGAGCCTAAGAGACGGAACAAAGAAAATGTCCAAATCTGACATATCAGATTACTCGCGCATAAATCTCGCCGATGACGCTGACCAAATTGCGCAGAAGGTCCGTAAGGCCAAAACCGATCCCGAACCACTCCCAAGCGAGGAGAAGGGGCTCGAAGGACGTCCAGAAGCCGATAATTTAGTAGGTATTTTTGCTGCGCTTTCTGGCCGTACTAAAACGGATATTTTAAGCGAATTCGGCGGAGCTAATTTCTCTAACTTCAAAAACGCTCTAGTTGACGTGGCTGTTGCAAAACTCGCGCCCATAACTGCCCGCATGCGAGAGATAAGAGCAGATGAAACCTATGTTGACACAATCCTGCGTGACGGGTCGGAACGCGCGCGCGCCATAGCGCGAGAAAATATGAACGCAGTCAAGGATATCGTTGGCTTCTTGCGCTAAAAATTAAGCGACTGAGGCTTTGGCCCGCCAGAAGCCCAGTCTAGAAGTTCAATAAGATGCGCTACAGGAACTTGTGATTTATTACCAATATGCATCATGCAGCCAAAATTTCCAGCTGCTATTATATGGGGATCGAGACTATTGATGTTTGCAAGCTTACGCTGCAGTAACTGTTGAGATAAGTCTGGCTGCAATAAATTGTAAGTTCCAGCTGAGCCGCAACAAATATGCCCCTCAGGCACAGCCATCACCTCAAAGCCGGCACGCTGAAGCAAAACATACGGGTCATGTGTTATTTTCTGCCCATGCTGTAATGAGCAAGCTGAATGATACGCAACTCGTAATTTCGGCACTTCTTGAGATTTTTCATAGTCTAATTTATTGATGATTTCGCATATATCAATCGCTCGTTCAGAAACCTCAGCGGCCCCTTCACGCATTTCAGGATCATCTCGGAAAAGAAATTTATAATCCTTAATGGTCGTCCCACATCCAGAAGCATTGACAACAATATAATCAAGACCAGCTGCTTCGATTTCCCGCTTCCAAGCCTTAATATTTTTTCGCGCTAACTGGTGCGATTGGTCTACTTTTCCTAAATGATGCGCTACTGCACCACAGCAGCCTATTCCTTCGACAATAACGACTTCAGCTCCAAACCGTGTAAGCACTCTTATTGTTGCTTCATTTATTTTTGGATCAAGTACTGTCTGCGCGCATCCACTCAATAAAGCGACGCGCATCCGACGCGCCCCCTGCGCCGAGAAAATTTGTGGCTGATCCACAAGGGATGGCGTCGGCAATTTTTTAGGCGCTAGCCTTAGAAAAGAACTCATATTTATAGGTAAAAACGCTTGAAACGGACTAAAGAGCCTCGCCAACTGCAGCGCTAGACGAAAAATTTTTGGTCGAGGCAAAATATAAGCAAGAAGATCTCGCTTAAATTTTTCACTTATCGGTCGCGGCGCTGTTTTCTCTATGAATTCACGAGCATGATCGACAAGATGCATATAATCAACACTAGAGGGACAAGTCGTCATACAGGATAGGCAAGAGAGACAACGATCGATATGATAGGTCGCGCGCTTATCTGCTGAAGCGTTTTTTTCAAGCATATCTTTAATTAGATAAATACGTCCACGCGGCGAATCGAGCTCATTAGCGGTTAATAAATATGTCGGGCAAGTCGCAAGACAAAAACCGCAATGAACGCAGCTTCGTAAAATTTTTTCTGATTGCGCCATATCTGGATTAGCCAGTGCAGCGAGTGAAAACTGAGTTTGCATACTTTAAAACTCTGCTCTCAATCGACCCCGCTCTAAAACACATGCGGGATCAAATGAAAATTTAATTCTTGATGTTAATTGAGCTAAGACTTCGGGCTGAGGATGGAATACATCTACGGTTGCACGCGTCTCTGCATCTGCGCGGATCAGTGTAGCATGTCCACCCTTCTGGTCGACGATCATTCGAATGATCTTAGCATATGCATGCGGCGCCGGATCAACCGCCAACCAAATCAGCCCGCCGGCCCAATCATAAAAATAGCCTTGAATAGGCAGCCCAGCGCCCTGCAATGACTTAATAACATCATTGCCATCACGCGGGGCAATCGACAGCCGCCAAACCTGTCCGTTGCAAGTTGTAATCGGCTCAACATTTTTAATTTTTTGCCAAAACAAACGCGACGTTTCTTCATTTAGAAGTGTTCGCTCTACATCATTTTCAACAAGTTCAAGACACAGACTTTCACAGCGGGAAGAAACAGAAATCTCTGGTCCCTCAAGTCTCATGGCGGCAATATTTTGGCCAAAGCCTTCCATTCGTCCTGCTGGGATCATACAAATCCCCGAAACGTCATGGGACGAAGCAGTTGCTTGACGCAATAATTTTAAGCATTCAGCCTCTGTGCGCTTAAAAAATATTAGCGTTTTTTCTGTTTCAGCTTTTGGCATTACCTTTAACGTAATATCCGTTAAAGCGGCTAGGGTTCCATAAGAACCACAAAGTAATTTCGAAAGATCAAAGCCTGTGACATTTTTCATCACTCGACCACCTGACCTAATAAACTCCCCCCTACCCGTTACGGCGCTAAATCCCAAAAGATGATCTCGCGCGGCTCCAGCTTTAACTCGCCGTGGACCAGAAGCGTTGATCGCCAATGCGCCTGCAATTGTACCCTTATTCGCGCTTTGGCCTAATAGAAACGAATAATCAATCGGTTCAAATGCAAGCTGTTGATTATTTTTTGCAAGAAGCGTTTCAATTTCTGCAAGCGGCGTTGCAGCGCGGGCGGAAAGAACTAACTCTTCAGGCTCATAGAGCGTGACGCCGGTCAGGGCTTTCAAGGAAAGTGTTTGATCTTGAGCGACATAGCGACCAAGATTTTTTTTTGTGCCAGCGCTCTGCAGGGAAAAAGGTTTAGCCGTCGCCTGTGCAGAACGGATCGCCTCAACCAGATCAGAAATGTCACGAATATGTATAATGGGTTGAGACATGCTAAGAGTTAAAATCTGGGAAGATGTGCAAAAGGAATTTTACCGCCTTGTACGTGCATCATGCCAAACTCGGCGCACCGATGCAGCGTTGGAAATACTTTACCAGGATTAAGTCTTCCCCCAGGATCGAAGGCGCATTTTAAGCGCATTTGCGCGTCTAGATCCGCCTGCGTAAACATTTCGGTCATTAAATCACGTTTCTCAACGCCGACGCCATGTTCTCCTGTCAAGACGCCGCCGACGGAAACGCATAATCTCAAAATATCCGCGCCAAGCTTTTCTGCGCGCGTAACATCCCCCTCTTTTGAGGCATCATAAAGGATCAAGGGATGCAGATTGCCATCCCCAGCATGAAATACATTTGCGACACTTAGACCATAGTATTCTGCCAGCTCGTCCATACGCTCCAATACTTCTGGAAGACGCGCGCGAGGAATGGTGCCATCCATACAGAGATAATCAGGCGCAATACAGTTGACTGCAGGGAAAGCATTTTTTCGTCCTGCCCAAAATTGCAGCCGCTCCTCTTCGCTCTGAGATACTTTAGTTGTCGTAGCGCCACAGCGCAGCGAAATTTCTCTAACAACATTGGCAAGATGATCAACTTCAGCCTGGGCGCCGTCTAATTCAACAATCACAATCGCCTCTGCAGTAAGCGGATAACCGCAAGGCTTAAACCGTTCAACGGCTTGTATTGTTTTTTTATCCATCATCTCCATACCTGCAGGTATGATCCCATGAGCAATAACGGCCCCCACAAACAAAGCGCCCGCTTTAACGCTGTCAAACCCTAACAAAAGGCAGCGAGCGACGGCTGGTTTTGGTAAAATCCTCACGGTAATCTCAGTGATAACGCCTAGTAGTCCCTCTGACCCTGTAATGACGCCTAGTAAGTCATAGAGCTCGCTATCAAGGTGGGCTCCGCCTAACCGCAGAATTTCACCGCCAACCAAGACCATCTCAAGGCCTAAGATATTATTGGTTGTTAAACCATATTTAAGACAATGCACCCCACCTGCGTTCTCAGCAACATTACCGCCAATCGAACAAGCAATTTGAGATGATGGATCCGGGGCATAATAAAAGCCTTGCGCCTCAACGGCTCGCGTAATAGTAAGATTTTGAACGCCAGGCTGCACTCGAACGCAGCGGTTATCGTAATCAATTCCAAGAATTCGATTAAACTTAGAAAGAACGAGTAAAATGCCATCTTCCAGCGGCATCGACCCACCCGACAGCGAAGTTCCTGCCCCACGTGGCACAACCTTAACATTCATTTCAGCAGCCAGCGCCATAATCGCCTGAACTTGCTCAACGGTTTCTGGCAATACAACAACAAGCGGTAAGGCGCGATACATTGTAAAGGCATCGCATTCAAATGCACGCCGACCTGTTTCATCAATGATCAAACTGTCTTGAGGTAAAATCTTCCTAAGCTTCTCTATGAGAAGGTCACGCCCGGACATAGTCTGTGGCTCGCACTCCGGCATGATCAAAGACAATGCTACCTACCTCCCAAAAACCTCATTTGATTCTGTAAAAACTATGCTGGATTGTGTTTCTACCGTGAATATTCAATAGAACTTCCCAGTTCTTTCCTAAACCCCTAATAGACGCTTGGGATGAAGACAAGCTTTACCAAGATCAGCCATTTTAGGCCGCAACACATAGGAACCTGGCATGAAAACAAAATTTGAACTCTGCCTGGCTGACGCCAAACAGATTGCAAGCGCGGCTGCGGAAGAAGCAATTCGTCAAAACTGGAACGTTGTCATTGCAATAGTCGATGATGCTGGGTTACTTGTCTATCTGGAACGCCTTGACGGCGCGCAACCCGCCTCCTCCGACATTGCACAGCATAAGGCTAAAGCGGCGGCCCTCTTCAAGCGCCCCACAAAAGCCCTAGAGGAAGTCGTGGCCAATGGCCGAGTGGCATTGCTCAGTCTGCCGCATCTGACACCCGTAGAAGGCGGCCTGCCACTGGTCTATAAAGGTCAAGTCGTTGGCGCTATTGGCGTTTCAGGCGTACAATCCGCGCAAGATGCGCAAGTCGCCGCTTCCGGAGCAGCTGTCCTAGAACAACTCAGCTAATTCAGTATGATGCATTTAGATCATCAAGGGCTCTTCGCCTGTCGATAATGGCCTCCGGAGGAATATTTTGAGCTTCCGCAAAGGAAATAAGCAAGGTTTCATCACCAGCGAGATGATCTAGAATTGCTAGCTGGAAATCCTTTTGGCCGAGCAGTTGCGGGATATCTGAGGGATCTAAACCCGTTAGGGATAAAAATCGGCTAAGTCGCGCCTCTTCGCTAGAGAGAAAGGCTACAGCCAGAATTACAAGCTCTTTACAACTCACCGGCTCGTAGCTCGCCTGGTATGATTGAGGCATCCGCTTCATTTATGCTCCAATATAAGTTCATGACAGAGAGAGATTCGGCGCTGTTCAAATCGCAGTAGGGAACTCTCTTTCAAACTGGGTTTATCATCGAGGACAAACCTAGAATTCAGGCGCTTATGAAAAAGACTGTTCTGATAGTAGAAGATAATGAGCTCAATATGAAGCTTTTCAACGATTTGTTGGAGGCTAACGGCTACGCGACAAAACAATCAAAAAACGGCATTGAAGCGATTGAACTTGCAAAGCGTCATCTACCAGATTTGATTTTGATGGATATTCAATTACCAGAACTCAGCGGCCTAGAGGCCATTTCCCTTATTAAAACTGAAGCGAGTTTGAAGGCGATCCCGATAATCGCAATAACCGCCTTTGCGATGAATGGAGATGAGGAAAAAATCCGTCTTGCCGGTTGTGAAGGCTATATTTCCAAGCCTATATCCGTTGTAAAATTCCTAGAAGCTGTAAATGCGTTTCTTAAGCAAGATCCGTAATTTTGATCGCAGAAGGTCCAGCGAAACCAACTTATCCTTCAAAGCGACCGTCAAATTTCTGGCGGGAGAAGTAGTTGATCCAGAAGATGATCATGCCCTCTATCGAGGCGGGCTTGCAGGTGCTCCTAGCCTGAACTATACAGCCCGCGGTGGCTACGCCCACCGGCGTCCCTCCCAAAGGACGTTTACTTTAGGGGGCCATAGCTCAGTTGGGAGAGCGCTTCAATGGCATTGAAGAGGTCGTCGGTTCGAGTCCGTCTGGCTCCACCATCACCATCCAACTGATAATAAAGAAATAACTGATTTTAGGCAAGCTTCCTTTTAGCCTTCAAATATATTCTAGGATCCTCCTAGGATCCAACTGCGGAAAACATAGATCTCACTTTTCCCTGAACCAAAATGCCGCTGGAGCTCTGTAGATTCTCAGCCGCCTAAGCAAATTGACCAAAGCCGCACCTACACGGCGAATCGAAGTTATTCTTTGAAAAGCGCTAACCTTAAAACTGGCTTAATCGCTCTCCCCCACACCTATCGTCAGACATCGGGCTGCAGAAGTGATGTTGCAAATTCTACGACAACCTGAATTCCATCCCCACCGATGTCTGCATGGCGACCACACCTATGGATAGAGATTGCACCTGATCGATACAATGAAGGCAATAATTTAATCCTTCGAAACTTTAAATTCCTTTTATTCGTTTCTAAAAAACCCTCCGAGCTACCATCAAGCCGATAATACACCATGCTAACCACAGTAAATTTTTTCAGCATACATCTTATCTGCTATCGCAATTCACGCTTTACTTTTTCCTAACAGAACTCCAACCAACAGGATCGTACATCCATTTGTTAATGTCGGACTCTCGCCATCCTCGACGCATATCGCCGATACTCACTTGCTTTGGGAATATTCCTTTTTGCATTTGTCGATAAATTGTCGCACGCGAAAGACTTGTTCTTTCTTGAACGGTCTTAATGCGTATGAAGCGATCATGTATGTTCATCATTAATCTCCAAGGATTAGCCGTGAGGCGATCACAGCAAGATTGGAATTGATTTTAAAACTGACAAGTGTCCTTTCTCTTATAAAAACAACGCGGAGGTAGCAGGGAGTGGCGAAGAGTAGTGTGGCGTAGATTTTTTTTAATTGAGACTTAAATAAAATTCTCAAACCATCTCATATCTCTCTTCTCGTATGCCGTCACAACAAAATACTAAGCCAAAGGCGTCGCTTTTCTTGCTAGTGCACAAGAAGAATCACGAAAGAATTTCAGTTTGCAAGACCTCAGGAATTTTTAGCAATAAGGAGCAAAAAAAAGAAACACGCAGCAAAAAGATAGCGTAGCCTAGTGTAGTCTAGCGTAGGTAAATTACAGTTCTTTAGATGTAAATTTTAAGCTCTTGTCAATGGCGGAGACAAATTGTGCCAGATGGCGGTTTAAAAGTGTACCAGTCTGGTTAAGAGAAAAGGGCCGAGAAGCCCTGTTATATGCTACGCGCATTGAGAGGCGCGGAGCGGAGCGAAGCGCGGTTCAATGCGC
>SXGU01459889.1_pt1 | contig 41286 bp, 30 predicted proteins | sample 3174531 | NCBI WGS metagenome assembly SXGU01 (sample SAMN11356863, study PRJNA531348) | freshwater metagenome | isolation source: freshwater sample F1-140 | place: China: Fuxian Lake, Yuxi | collected 2017-12-25 | reverse complement strand
TCCGCAGTTCGCGGGCGAGATCATTCGCTGCGGCATTGGTGATGTCACGGAACCATTGCCTCGCGCGGCGATCGATGCGATGAAAACCGCGACTGAGGAACTCGCCCATCGTGCGTCGTTTCGTGGATATGGACCAGGAACGGGTTACGACGATGTCCGGCAGACGATCGCAGAAGGAGACTTCCGCTCGCGCGGCATTGATGTTGCCGACGACGAGATCTTTCTTTCGGATGGTTCAAAGGGCGACTGCTCATCGATCATGGAGCTCTTCGCGCACAACAATCGCATTGCGATCACCGACCCCGTGTATCCCGCGTATGTCGATGGCAATGTGATGTTCGGGAATACAGGAGCCCCGTTAGAAGGTGGCGGATACGAGGGACTCGTTTATCTCCCGTGCACAGAGGCGAATGGTTTTCTCGCGGAGATTCCAGCGACTCCGGTCGACCTCGTCTACCTCTGTTCGCCGAGCAACCCAACAGGGACGGTTATCCCGCGCGATCGTCTTGAAGCGTGGGTTGCCTACGCACGCAAGCATCGCGCAATCATTTTCTATGACGCGGCCTATGAGGCGTACATCCAAGATCCGCGCGTGCCAAGGTCCATTTTTGAAATCGACGGCGCGCGCGAGTGCGCAGTTGAGTTTCGCTCGTTTTCGAAGTCGGGTGGATTCACGGGAGTCCGATGCGGCTACACCGTCTTGCCGAAGTCGCTCTGTGCTTGGACCGCTGAAGGGAAGCAGATCCCGTTGCACCCACTGTGGACGCGACGATGGAACACGAGATCGAATGGTGTGAGTTACGCCGTGCAGCGCGGCGCGCAAGCGCTGTACTCAACGGAAGGTAAGCAGCAAGTCGCAGAACTCGTCACGCACTATCTTGAAAATGCGCGATTGCTGCGAGAGGGTTGCGCACAGAAGGGTCTCGCGGCCTGGGGCGGCACGAACGCGCCGTATGTTTGGGTGCGAGTGCCTGCGCCATACGACAGTTGGGCGTACTTTGAGCACATCTTGCGAGAAGCACGGGTCGTCGTGACACCCGGCGCTGGATTCGGTCGTTGCGGCGAGGGGTACATTCGTATCAGCGCATTCAACTCACGCGCCAATGTTGAAGAGGTCGTGCGGCGGCTACTCGCGATGCGCTGAACGCACAGCGTTCACGCGCGTAGGTATTCCGCTGGCACTTCGCCCGCGGTTGCCACGATGCGCGATCGGATGCCGCCACGCCCTCGCCATTCCGTGATGATCTGCATCCATCGAGGGCTCATGGCGCTCTGAAGGTCGTCGCGGATTTGGTTGGTGACGGCTTCGTAGAAAATGCCTTCGTTGCGGAACGATTGGTAATAGAGCTTGAGGCTCTTGAGCTCTACGCACACTGCGGCCGGAACGTAACGCAAGGTGATGACGCCAAAGTCAGGGTGCCCGGTCTTGGGGCACACACTCGTGAACTCATCGCTCACATGCTCGATAAGGAATGGCGCATCCGTTGGCGAATCGAAAAATTCCAGGAGCGCGGCGTTGGGCATGGCGGCAATCTACCCGACCTCTCCACTCACTTCGTACGCGTCGCTTTCACGCGGGATTTGGCGTTCTTCGAGGTCACACCGCCCTTGAGGCGGATGGTGACTGCGGGCGGGAAGTTGCCAAGGATCAGTTCAGTGGACCCCGCGTGATGACGACGGAGACTCTTTCCGATCGCATCAATTCGCTTGAGCTGCGCGCGGCCCGCTGTTCCCGCGATAGGTGCCTTCATCGCGCGGACCCCGGCGTATTCAAAGTAGACCAACTCGCCTGAGTCACTCAGAAGCGCTAGCAGCTGGCGAAAGATGGAGCGCACGAGTTTGGGAGGAAAATTGTTGAACGGCAGCCCACACACGATCAAGTCGTATCCACCGCGAAGCGCGGCATCTTCAATCGGTGCGTTGTGCAAGTTGACCGCGACCTGTGGATGTCGCGTGCGAAACTTCTGGAGCAATTCCTTCTCAAGCAACTTGCAGAACACATCATTGATTTCAACGATGTCGAAGTGATCGCCGGCGCGTAATCGCCGAAGCACACCCTTCGTCAAGGGGCCAGTCCCAGGACCGACCTCGAGCACTCGCCGAGATCCAGAAACTCCTTCAAGCGACTTCGTCATCGCGCGTGCGAGGAGCGGAGACGACGGCCAGATAGAGCCGGTGTCTCGGAAGTGTTTGACAGATTGGGTGAGGAACTCGAGCAAGGAAACTCCGGCGTATCTCTAACGGTGGGAACGCGAGCGTGAACTACAGCGTGGGAGAAAAGGTCTCGCCGGGTTGCATACCCAAACAGAATGCGGCGAAGAGCTCGGCGATCCGCTCGAGATCCTTCAGGCTCGTCATTTCAACGGTCGTGTGCATGTAGCGAATAGGCAGACTGACAAGCCCGCAGGGAATGCCGCCTTGTTGGAGGAAAATCGCGTCCGTATCCGTGCCCGATCGACCAGGCGTGGCGGCGCGTTGCAGGGGGATCTCTTTCTCACGGGCGTGTTGCATCAAACGGGCAACGACTTCCGGTTGCATCGCGCCACCGATCGCAATCTTGGGTCCGCCAGCGAGTCGGAAGAACCCGTGTTGTGCGGCGGAGATGCCGGGGCTGTCGGTCGCGTGTCCGACATCGGTCACCAGCGCGACGCTTGGTTTGAGTGCGTTCGCGATCATGGTTGCGCCATGAATGCCGACTTCTTCTTGGACCGTGGAAACCGCGACGACGCGTGCTTGGAGTGTCGCGCGCTGCTCAAAGCAAAGTCGCAAAGTCTCCGCTGCAGCAAAGGTCCCGACACGATTGTCCAGGGCGCGCGCGATGACGAGGTCGTCGTTCAGGTGCATGAAGCTCTCAAGAAACACACCTGCGTCGCCGAGGTTGAGTCGCGCGAGGGCTTCGTCTGCCGATCTCGCGCCGATGTCAATGAAGAGTTCGTGGAGTTTGCGAACCTTCCCTTCGGTCGCCTTGTCTTGGAGATGAATCGCGGTCGCGCCGATGACGCCGATCACAGGGTTAGACACACCGGGCACAGTCGATTGAAACTGGATGCGCTTCCCGACGATCGATCCTGCGTCGATGCCGCCAATGGACTTGCAGTAGATGAAGCCCTTGTCGTCGATGTGATTGACCATCAAACCGATTTCGTCGGCGTGCCCACAGACCGCAATTGTGGGCGCGTCCCTCGATCCAGGATGCAATTCTGCAAAGCAGTTTCCGTAGGCGTCGTTCCAAGTTCGCGTCGCGAAAGGCTTGACATAGTCGAGCCACACACGCTGGCCGGCGCGTTCAAAACCGGAGGGGCTTGGAGTGTCGAGGAGACGCTTGAGAAACGACAGTGACTCGGTCCGCATGGGTCGCGGATTTTAGCACTCAAGTCTGCTGTCGCATCGATGCGGTGGCGTCAACTCGGACGCTTTGGCTGGGCCTTAAGCCTTGGAGCGCCACCGTCAAACATCTCACTCGGCGTGCGCAGAGGGGGCGTCGATCCAGCGGAAGAACCCAAGTCGTTGTTTCGCGGGGTCAGTCGGGGAGCTGGCGTCGGAACTTGCGCGCGTTGCGGATGCGCGGGAGTGACTGCACTAGAGGTCGGCGCTGAGACCGCTGGTTCAGCGTGCGCCATCGGCGTTGCGTTCGCGGTCGGTGAACCCATGCGACGCGCGCGAGACTCTTCGATGGAGAGCGCGAGATTTGCAAGAATCGAGCGGACTTGGGTTGGATTGCGGATCGGGCGGCTCATGCGTCGTTCCAAAGCGTTTGTGACTCGTCTGCAATGCTTGCATCGGCATGCGCTACGGCGTGGTTTCGCGAAAGTTCGGATTTTCGCGGTCATGCCATCCCAAACCATCCGAGCCATCCACTTGTGTGGTTCCGCGCCCGGGTGGGTAAATAAGGCGATTGCCGTACGATTCGCACTCCATGCGACTCACCGACTCTTCGTGCATCTTCGCTTCCGGATCCCTGCTTCTCGTTTCGAGTGCGCTCTTTGCCGCAGATGTCGATCTTCCGCGATACCCCGCCCTTTCGCCGGACGGAACGACCCTCACCTTCAGTTGGCGTGGGGATCTTTGGCGCGCTCCAGTTGAGGGTGGAGGCGCGGTTCGGTTGACGAGCGACGCGGAGAACGACCTGCGTTCAGCGTGGACGCCTGATGGTGCGCGCATCGTCTTTGAGAGCGAGCGCGATGGCGCGCGAAATCTCTGGTCCATGCGAACGGATGGGAGCGATCTCACGCAACTTACCTTCGGTGATGTGTCGCTGACGCTGACGAGCGTCGGCATCCTGCAGGGCGAACTGTGTGCATTTGTCGACGCGAGCGTTGAAGGGGATTTCTACCGTTCCCCTCGTCCGTATGCGGTCCCTTTAACCGGCGGGGCGCTCGAGCGAGTGCACGACGCATTCGGCAGTGCGGTGGTGCCGTCGCCGTCAGGTGCGCGCGTCGTGTTCGAGCGAGGTGGAAGTGCGTGGACCCGCCGTGGGTACAACGGGCCCGACAATCGGGATCTCTGGTTGTGGACTTCGGCGGGCGACGCGTTTCGTCAAGTTTCGACCTATGACGGAAATGATGGATTCCCTCGATGGATTGGCGACGATGAGTTGTTGTTTGTCTCGGATCGAGGCCAAGCACCATTTGCTGGCACGATGAATCTGTTCCGAATGACGCTCGCGGGCCCCGACGCGAACGCCGTGCGACTTACCGAGTTCAATGGAACCGACGTGAACGCATTGACGACCGACGCGAGCGGCAGGGTTGCGGTCTTTGCGGTGATGGACCATCTCTACTCACTCGAACTCAAGTCGCCAACTGCGAAACCAGTTCAACTCGCGTTCACTGCGCCGGATGACGCACTACGAAATCGCGAGTTTCGAGCCATTGGTAAGGAAGTGACTGAGGCAGCGCTGTCGCCCGATGGACTCGCGCTCGCAGTTGTCGCCGGCGGCGATGTGTTCGTTCGCGCTACTGCAGAGAAGAGCCCAACGCACCGCGTCACCGAGGGCGAGTTCCGTGAGCGCGACATTGCGTGGAGTGCTGACGGATTGACGCTTTACTTCGTGAGTGACTCTGATGGCACCTATTCGATTTTCGGTGCGACTGTGGCGGAGACGCGTGCGGACTTGAAGAAGGAGATTGATGCCGCCGTCGCACCAGTGAAGCCAAGCAAGCCCGAAGAAACTCAAGCAGAGCCCGCCAAGGCAGACGCCGCCCAAGCGGCTGAGCCCGCGAAGGAAGCACCCACGCAGGCGCCCGTCGCAGAGGCGACAAAGCCAGTCGCGCAAGGCGAGAAGAAAGAGGAAAAGAGCGACGAAGCAAAGAAGAACCCGAAGTACGACTCGTCGCGCTGGGCGGACGCGATTCGGTTTGATGTACAACCGATCGTTGGGAGTGCCGACCACGACACGATGCCAATGCCATCTCCAGATGGCAAGCGCATTGCCTTCACGCGGAACCTTGGTGATCTCGCTGTTCTCGACATTGCGACGAAGGAAGTCAAGATCTTGCGGGCGGGCTTCGACCAAGAATTGGACTACACATGGAGCCCCGATGGGTCGTTCATCGCCTTTGCTGAGGATGATCAGGACTTCAACAAGGACATTTGGTTTATCGCCGCGGATGGCAGTGGTGCCGCGATTAATGTCACACAGCATCCGGATAGCGACTATCGACCGAGATTTTCCGCGGACGGAAAGGTGATGGCATTTCTCTCCGAGCGAACGAACGAAGAAGTCGATGTCTGGGTCGCGTTTCTCGACAAGAACCTCGAGGGCTTGCCGCCGAAAGATCTTGAGGAGTACTTCAAGAACGCCAACGAAGCGCTCAAGAAGCGGAAGCCCGTTGATGCGAGTAAGCAAGACTCCGCCAAGGCAGTGACGCCGGAGGCCGCCGCACTCTTCAGCGAACTCGAACTCGACGACGCGTATCGCCGCGTGCGCCGAGTGACAAGTATGCCAGGGAATGAAGGGAATCTTGAGCTGCTTCCCGCGGGCGACAAGATCTTGTTCTCCTCCGCAGATTCCGCGGCCTCGGCGAGTCCTGGTGACGGACCGCCGCGTCAGGGTTCGCTTTCACTCGTGAAGTACGATGGAACCGATCTCAAGAAGCTCGCCGCGAGTGGGCGCGTGCTTGGTCTCTCATTGCAGGGAGATAAGGCGACGCTCGTTGGATCTGGAGGCGCGCAAGTCATGGCGCTTCCTTCCGGTGAAGCGAAAGCCGCGGATGTTGCGTCGGTGAGTGAAGTGGACTTGGGAGAGCTCAACGGACAGAAGTTTGATGATGTTTCGCGATTGATGGGGATGTGTTTCTATCACCACACGATGAAGGGTCTCGATTGGCCCGCGTTGACGGCGCAGTATCGCGTCCTCGCTCAGCGCGCGAGAACCAATGAGGAGTTCGACTGGGTCGCCAATCGCTTCATCGGACATCTTGACGCCTCGCACCTCGGCGTGCGATCACCCGAACCTACGAATGCGAATCGGCGAGCGCAGGGACGACTCGGCGTGGGGACCGTGCCCGCGAAGACGGGCCGCGAGGTCACCGATGTTCTTCCGGAATCCGCCGCAGCTCGCGCGCTGCTTCCTCTCCGAGTTGGCGATGTGATCACCAGTATCGATGCGGACAAAGTGGATCCATCGAAGCCGCTTGAATTGCTTCTCGCTGGAAAGGTCGGCGCGGAGTGCATTGTTCAGTTCCAACGCACGAGCGCGGATGGAACAACCAAGGAACTTCGCACGCTCATCGTTCCAGACTCTTCCATGGACGAGCGGCGTCAACGCTACCGTGCTGCCACGCTAGAAAAGGCAGCACTAGTTTCCGAGTGGTCCGCCGGCAAGCTTGGCTACATCCACATGCAAGGCATGGATCAACCGTCGCTCGATGATTTCGAGCGCGATCTCTATGCAGCCGCGCACGGCAAGCGCGGACTCATCGTGGATGTTCGCAACAACGGTGGCGGCTGGACCGCGGATCGATTCCTCGCCTCGGTGATGGTTCGTCCGTATGCCTACACGATGCCGCGCGACGGCGATCCGACCGACCTCGGTCATTACCCGCAGGACCGACTGTTCATTCAGCGCTACACGATGCCGATGAACATGCTCTGCAACGAGAAGAGTTTCTCGAATGCAGAGATCGTCTCGCACGCTTTCAAGTCACTCGGTCGCGGATCGCTCGTTGGACAACAGACCTACGGCGGCGTGATTTCTACGGGGTCGAGTTCGCTCGCGGACGGGACCACGGTTCGAATGCCGTTTCGAGGCTGGTATCTCATGAACGGCACCGATATGGAGGAGCACGGCGCGGAACCAGATATCCGTGTCGCGCAAACTCCAGAAGCCGAATCGAAGCGCGAGGACGCACAACTTCGCGCCGCGGTTGATGATCTTTTGCAGCGATGCGCGAAGGGCGATTGAAGCACGCGTCGTTCAGGTGTTCGCGTCGCGAGTCAGATCTGCTGCGTCAGAGTTCGAAGTCGGCGTTCCTTCTTCGTCGCGCAGCGTTTGTCCCTCGCGCGCGATCGATTCATAGATCGACGCGAGTAATCCAACGAGCGGAAACTTCCCGCCAAGCGGTGATTGGCCCAAGCGCTTCAACAGGGCGTGTGGCACGAAGGGCTCATTCAATGAGGGCGTTGAACCAACGATCGAATCGCCTTGTGGTCGCCAGAAGTTCGGAAGGCACGCGTCAATCGGCGGCGCGTGCGATGCGGATTGCGCAACGGGAGGCATCGAGTGCGCACGCGCAATGCCTCGAGTCGCAATCGCGCGAGCCTCTTGAAGGCGCTCAAGAAGCTTCTGTCCGTCAAGTCCGCGGAGCGTGAATGCGAGCAGGGGGTCGCCCGCGAGGCGCTCCGCGAGAAGCGCTGCAACGCAAAGCACATGCTTACACGATGCCGTGTGCGTGCAGGATCCACAGGTGCAAGAACAACGCACCTCTTGCATCGATTGCGGCACGAGCGTCAGCCCGAGTGACTGGAAGGGACTCTCTACTTGCGGCGGCATTTCGCCGGCGAGCAGTTTGGCGCTGTACAGCGCTTCTCGCGCCATGATCTGTACCACGCGATCCCAATCCGAGCTACTGAACACATCAGTGTCGATGCGCACTTGATAGGGGCGAGGCTCACGGCCTTGCACCGCAGCTTCGATGCCGTGCGGCGTCACGATCAACGATGCGGTCTGTCCCTGCCGCGCGTAGTCGAGCGCTTCGGGCAAGAGGTCAGCGCTGCCTGATGCGCACAGGAGAGTGGTCCACGGAGCCGCTGGCCACGGCAGGTCGTCAAGATTCTCCTTGCGGCGGAATCGTATGCCGTGCTTGAGTCGTCGCGGCGTTTCCTGTTTGCGTTGCGATCGGAAACTTGGTGAAAAGTTGCTCGACTGCTGAGTCGACTGCAAGGATCGCATCGAGATGGAAGTCGTGTTGATGACTTCAGGCTCGTCGGAAACGAACGGAGTCTTGTCCAACGATGCTTCGAGGTTGTCCTGCGCCTGCGCGCGCGAAGGAAAGCTCTGCGGTGGGCGCGGATCAGGAGTACTCAATCTTCATCCTCCACGCCGTCGCGCCTGAGTGTGAGAAGGTCGCGGAGTTGGCCGACGGAAAGTTCGGTGAGCCATTGCTCGCCTGTTCCGATGATCTGCTTGGCGAGCTCGGTCTTCTGCTCAATCATCGCGTCGATCTGTTGCTCGAGTGTGCCGGTGGACATCATCTTGTGCACATTGACCGTGCGATGCTGTCCGATACGGAATGCCCGGTCTGTCGCTTGGTTTTCGACGGCGGGGTTCCACCAGCGGTCAAAGTGGAAGACATGGTTGGCGGCGGTGAGATTCAAACCGACGCCACCGGCCTTGAGGGAGAGCACGAAGATCGGACACGCAGGATCGTTGGATTGGAATCGATCGACAAGCTGATCGCGCTTCGCTTGCGGCGTGCCCCCATGGAGGAAGAGCGCTTCGAGTCCGAGCTCGCGCCGAATCATCGACACGAGAATGTGGCCCATCTGACGGTACTGCGTGAAGATCAGCGCGCGGTCCTTGTTTGCAGCCAGCTCTTCAAGCATCTCGATGAGGCGTGTGGCCTTCCCGCTACGACGCGATGCGGCTGGACTCTCTGGCACTTCACCATCGTCGTCCTCGGACTCTTCGACCGTGCCGCGCTCCACCTGACGGAGGAAATGCGCCGGGTGATTGCAGATTTGCTTGAGCTTCACGAGTGCACTGAGCACGAGACCGCGCCGCTGAATGCCCTCGCTCGCTTCAACCTTGTGCAGCATCTCCGCGACGACGGCTTCATAGAGCTGCGCTTGTTCGACCGTGAGCGGGACGATCTGTCGCGACTCAATCAACGGCGGCAAATCCGAGATCACCGTCGGATCCGTCTTCACACGGCGAAGAATGAATGGGCGCACGAGGGACTTCAATCGCTCGCCTTGTCGGCGATCCTTATGCCGCTCGATCGGCATCGCAAATCGCCGACGGAAGTCGCCGTTGGTGCCGAGATAACTTGGCGTGCAGAACTCGAGGATCGACCACAACTCAGAAAGTCGATTCTCAACAGGTGTACCTGTGAGTGCGACTCGATGGCTCGTGCGCAGCGATCGAATCGATGCGGTTTGCTTCGTCGGTGGGTTCTTGATGTGCTGCGCTTCATCAAGCGCGATGCGACGCCAGTGCACTCGATTGAGTGACTCGAGATCGCGCACGACCAGTGCGTAGGTCGTAATGATGACATCGCTCGACATCGCAACGCGAACGAAACTCTCCTCGATCGGCCGCTCGGGTCCATGATGCACATGGACTTGCAACTCAGGTGCGAAGCGGTGGAGTTCGCGCGTCCAGTTGCCCACGACGGACATGGGACACACCAGCAGGGTTGGGCCCACCACGCGCTCGCCTGCAACTTGTCTTTCGTGCTGGAGGAGTGCGATGAGTTGCACGGTCTTTCCAAGACCCATGTCATCGGCGAGGCATCCACCGAGTCCGAACTTGTCGAGGAACGCAAGCCACGACACGCCGACGACCTGGTACGGACGAAGCGTGCCCTGAAACTTCGTAGGCTGCTCGACTTTGGAGAACGATTCGTTGCCCGTGAAACTGAGTAACTCAGTCACCCATCCCGAACTGTCAAGACCAAGAATGGGGAGCCCGCTGTCTGCACCGTCGAGACCGTTGGCAAGCCGAAGTGCTTGCATCACTGTCATCTTCCCGCCAGGGTGCTCTTTCAAGAATCGCATGGCGCCCACGAGATCCTCCGGACGAATCTCAACCCACTGCCCGCCTACGCGGAGCAACGGAGAGCCTTGCCCTGCGAGCCGCTGAAACTCTTCGATCGAAAGCGGTTGCTCACCCAGTGCAATCTGCCACGAGTAGTCGACGAGTGAGTGAAGTCCGAGGTGCGATTGTTCGCCCGAGGCCGCAGCGCCTCCGACGAAGTCCGGTGCAGCAGCGCCTGAGTCAATCACAAGGCGTGCGCCCAGTCGGCTCGCAGCCTGACCCCACCAAGGTGGCGCGATCACCACAAACCCAGCCTCCGAGAGAATGGGTCGGAAGTCGCGGAGGAACGCATATGCTTCGTTCGTCGACAGCTCGAGCCCTTCAGGCTCGTTCTCTTCAAGCGCGCGCTCGATGCGAGGCCAGATTCGGGCCGCGCGCGCGAGCTCACTCAAGAATACATTTGCAGCCGGTTCGCCTTCGTCGCCCATTCGGGCAAGCAAGCCTTTCAGTCCATCGCGACCGTGCGCCCAAACTTGGGAAGCTTCAATGACGACTGGTGGATCGTCGGTCGTGATCAGTTTGAACTGGAGATTCCACCGCGCGTGACGGCCATCTTGCGCGACGGTCTCGGTTTCGTCTGACTCAGGCTCCTCGAGTTCGAGGCAGAGTCGGACCAACCGACCTTCACCAACATCATCGAGTTGCGCGAGCCATTGCCTCGCGCCGCGCATGAGATAGGTGTCACTGTGTTTGAGGCCTTGCACCGTGCGCTGTACGCCGAGCAATCCGGTCAGCCATGCGACATGCGCATCGTTCTCCGGTACTCGTTCATCGATCGCGTCGCCGAAACTCTCGCGCACGAGCATGCTTCGAATCTCGCCGTCGATCAAGCCAACGAGTGCGGCCTCAAAACAGTTCCACGGCTGGTTTCGACACTCATCCTCGCAGCAGCGCACGACGGGCGGCATGGCGCGAAGGAGCGCGTCCGCTCGTTGCGCCGGCTCGCCATCAGCGAGCCACGGCTGCCACATTGCGATGAATCGACCGGACTTCTCCTGCACGAGGCTCGGTACGACGCGCATATCTGCAAGCAAGTCCGTTGCGAGATCCGCGAGGGCGCGCCACCACTCAAGTTCATGGCCAAGCAGGTTTGCATCGTGCTCCGTCTCTTCGACCGCGAGAAGAAAACGCAGTGCCGCTGGAGCGTCAAGCGCGACTGCAGGAACTTCAATCGTGCTCGCGTGCAGAATGTCATCATCCACATCCATCCAGCCCAGCGCGAGCGCGAGTCGATCGCTCGGCATCGGCTCTGTTCCTCGTTCGGTGGCGCGTGAAGGCAACACGAGCTTGAGTCGCTCGCTCGCTGGATGGATGTCATCAAGCGCGAGGATGCTCGCGCCCCCTGCGAGCGTGCTCACAGTGCTCGCGAGGGCAGCTTGTTGCACCGCAAATGGATGGACATGAACCGCCGTGAGGACTTCCGTTGCGGCAGGTGGTGCATCATCGACACTTCGTCGGAGATTCTGGGCCGCAAGGGCGTCTTCGCCCCAGATGTGGAGGCGGTCCCTCGTCCAAACAGCGTGGATGACGAGCATGAGCAAAGTCCGTTCAGTCTGAGATACAGGGCAGGGAAGGATGATTGCGCTGGGACTTGAACCCAGGACCTAGCGGTTAAAAGCCGCTTGCTCTACCAACTGAGCTACGCAACCGCGAAGGGGAGAAATGATAGCCGAATCACCCCTTCTGCCGCAGCGTTTGCGCGTTCCTGCGGACCAATTCGCCGCTTGGCACGGCGATTGATCCTGTCCGGTGGCCTGACCGATGCACGGAGTGCTCGCTATGAAAACCGCACGGACGCAAACCATCTCGTTTCTGACCTCAATTCTCGCAATCGGCGCCGTTTCTGGTTGCTCGATGTTTGATTTTTCGTCGACTTCGACGCCACGCGCACCGACCAGCGCCCCCAAGCGCGCAGCCGCGCGGCCGACGCTTCCTGCCGCGGACCCTGCAGGAGATGCGCTCGTGTCGGCAGATCATGCCGTTGGGGGCGCAACCCCCAATGGAAACGCGCCCACTCCTCGACCCGTCGAGTTTGGTTCACCAACATCCGCTGCGGCAACTGGAAGCTCAACTCCTGCGGCTGCAGGACAGCGCCGATCCACCATGCCCGTTGGGATTTACGGCGACACGCGCCGCATGCAGGACTCGAACCTCTCCGAAGGTGGCGGCAATCTCTCGCAAGTTTCCTACGCGACCGAAGGCGGCGACTACAGCCCAGATGTCGAGCGACAGGGGCGGTTCGTCGTCTACGCTTCAACGCAGCACCGACCAACTTTCGATGTCTATCGCAAGGCGATCGACGGACGAACAACGACGCAACTCACAACGGATCCAGCGGATGATCTGATGCCTTCGGCTTCCCCGGATGGAAAGCAGATTGCGTTTGCCTCAAACCGAAATGGAAACTGGGACATCTTCGTGATGAGCGTGGATGGTGGTCCTCCGACGCAGGTGACGAGCGACGCGGACGACGAAGTGCAGCCGACTTGGGCTCCGGATAGCCGACGCCTTGGATTCAGCCGGAAGAATGGTCGCACGGAGACTTGGGAGATTTGGATTGTTGACACTTCCGCGCCAGCAGCGCGTACTTTCGTCTGCGAAGGATTCTTGCCTCGTTGGTCGCCAGAAGCATCGCAGGATCGACTCCTCTTTCAGCGCGCGCGCCAACGAGGATCGCGTCTGTATGGTCTTTGGACCATCGAACTTGAGCGAGGCGAAGGGAAGAACCCGACCGAGATTGTGAGCGCGAAGAATGCCGCGGTGCTGCAGCCCAATTGGTCGCCCGATGGAGAACAAATCGTGTTCACCACAGTGGTCAATCCCGATGGAAACAGCGAATGGCCCGCGCAATCCGACATTTGGACGGTCTATCGCGATGGCACGAATCGCGTGAGCCTCACGAATAGCCGCTTTCGCAATATGCAGCCTGCGTGGGGCGTTGATGGTCGGGTCTATTTTGTGAGCAACCGAGGCGGCGTGGAGAACATCTGGTCGGTCGCCGCGCCAAGCACGACTCCCATGAGTCCTCCGCCAGCAATGGCGCAGCGACCTGTTGCTGCTCCGACACTTCTTGCGCCAACAACGGTCGCGCCGACGACTGGATTTGCGCCGGCACTTGCGGATCCGCTCGCAGGCGCGGTCGATCCACTCGGAGTTGATCCAATGAGTCCAACGACACCTTGATGATCGATTGAACATTGCCCATGGATTGGGAACTCACGCGCATGGAGGCGCACGCAATGCAAACGCTTACGAACATCTTCCGCCATCCTCTTCTTCGCATCATCGCCACGACGGCGGTGTGCTTGGTTGCGTCGCTTGCGACTGTCGGATGTGCCGCGCCACGACTCTCGAGTCCCGTCATCTTGCAAAGTCCGTATCCGGAGGAGCGCGTGTGGGCGGTGGTTCCGTTTGGGAATGAGTCCGGTGTGAGCATTGTGGATGGTGCGGCAGTCGCGGATCGCTTCGTCGAAGAAGTGGAGGGCGTCGATGGCCTTCGATGCCTTCCCGTGAATCGCACAATTGCCGCGATGAAGTCGCTCGGCATGACTGGCGTGTTCGATCGTCAGCAAGCATTCACACTGATGCGAACACTGCAAGCGGATGGACTCGTCCTCGGGACCGTGACGACCTACGATCCGTACAAGCCGCTTCGCCTCGGCATCGCGGTTGAACTGATTTCGGGATCTCCTGAAGACAATCGGCGTCCGATCGACCTTCGCGAGCTCACCATGCCGACGAGTGAATCGGTGGGATCGGATACGAACGGCACACGCGTTGCAATGTCGCAGGCATCCCGACTCTTCGACGCCCGCGGCCACGACACCATGGCCGAACTCGACATCTACACGGTGGGGCGGACTGAGCAAGACGGAACCTTCGGCAACCGCGCCTACGAGACGCGCATGGACCTGTTCGCTCGCTTCGCCTCCTACGTGTTGATCCGCGACCTGCTCCACCAGGAGGGGTACCGCTGTAACCCGGTTGTCGCGAGCGAAGAGCCGGAATAACTCGGCGGGATGGTTGCCCACGAGCATCTGCGCCAGTGGGTCAAAAGGACGCAAATCCCCGTTCCGGCGCTCCAGAGCGGTAAATGTAGACAGGATAGGAAGATGCAGGGCGAAATCGGAAGTTCTGCTTTGTCCCGTTGAAGGGGGCACACCTACTATCGGTCTCTGTTGAACAGGTTTCCGGTCTGAATGATTCTCAGTCATATGACCGAAAAGCGTCAACTTCTCCGACCCGACATAGCCGATATCGAGTTTCACAAACATAGGAACGCAAGCGAGGCCGTCGCTGGTCCGCGCGTGCGTTCGGAAGGTTACCTGCCATGAACGAGAATCTCCCGATCGTCGATCGCTTCCTCAGTTACCTGACTGACGAGCGCCATTTCAGCCCCTACACCTCGCGCTGCTACGGCCTCGATCTTCGACAGTTCATCGAGCACCTGTCAGAGTCGACAGGCGTTCAATTCAATCTCGCGGCAGAGAAGCTCGCGTTTGAGCGCTCGACCGTTGATGCCAAGACGCTCACCGGCATGATTCTGCAACTCGATGTGGAGCGCGTGCGCGGGTTCCTCGCGAAGTTGAGCGAGGCGAAGTACTCGCCAGCAACGATGGCACGCAAGATTGCAACGCTTCGATCATTCCACAAGTGGATGGAGAAGCGGGGCATCGTGGCATCGAATCCGATGTCGCTCATCCGAACTCCAAAGCAAGCGCGCAGACTTCCCAAGGCTATCACGGTCGATGAAGTGGAGCGCTTGCTCTCTGCGCCTGACGATCGTGAAGTGCTCGGCGCGCGCGACCGCGCGATTCTCGAGACGCTTTACTCCACCGGTATTCGCGTCAGCGAAGTCGTCGCGATCAATCGCGGTGATCTGCGCGAGACGGAAGAGTGCATCGTGATCAAGGGCAAGGGGCGGCGCGAGCGCGTCGTTCCGCTTGGCCTTCCCGCATTGCGATCGCTCCGACACTATCTCGACATGCTTGACTCTGAAATGCGGGTCGCTGGCATTCGAACGGAAGATGTCGCGCCGCTCTTTGTGAACAAGCATGGTTCGCGCCTGTCGAGTCGATCGGTGCGCCGCAAGGTCGCGAAGTACCTCACGAAGGTCGGTCTCGATCCGGATATCAGCCCACACACCATTCGTCACAGCTTCGCGACGCACTTGCTCTCGAACGGCGCCGATCTGCGCCAAGTGCAAGAATTGTTGGGTCACCAGTCCCTCTCATCCACGCAGGTCTACACGCATCTCGCACAATCGCGTATGCGGCAGTCCTACGACAAGGCCCATCCTCGCGCAGAAGCCAGTTGATCGCTCGCGACCACTGAACTTCCCATGCCGCACGCTCTTCAAGTGTCAGTTCTCCTAGCGACGGCGCTGCTCTACGCTTGTAGCGGTAGTTCGAAGCATCAGGAGACCACGCTTGCTGGCGTTGCCGGAAGTAGCGCGAAGGATCCTGAGCGCGTCGTTGGCGTGTGGATGAGCGAACAAGATGGCGCGATGCTGACGATTTCCGAGGCTGGTCTCTTCGCGGTTGAGCGAGGTGAGGTGCGCACGCTTGGTACTTGGAAGTTGGAGGCGGTTGAAAACGGTGCTCAACTTTCGCTCACGAATGTGCACATGTCGAGCACATGCCCGGACCAAGAGGGAACCTACATCGTCGAAGTCGTTCGTGACACGATGCGCCTCGCGATGGTCAAGGACGCTTGCACTGGACGCGAGGAACTCATGAGCTGGCCTTGGACTCGGAAGAGCGCGGACGCAAAGCTCGACGATGGCAGTCGCTAAGCGAACGCAATTCGATGTGCGCTGCGGCGACTGCATAGACCTGTTCCCATCGGTCGCATCGGAGAGTGTTGATTTCATCTATCTCGATCCGCCCTTCAACACGGGGCGAACACATCGAAGCAAGCGCGGCGCGTTCCGCGATGTCTTTACGGGGCTTGATGGCTACCTCGAGTTTCTTCGTCCGCGCCTCGCGCAGGCGCGTCGAGTCTTGAAACCGAGGGGAAGCGTGCTCGTTCATTGCGATTGGCGTTCCTCCCATCGCGTGCGCATGCTGCTTGACGAGGTGTTCGGGAGCGAGCGGTTCTTGAATCACCTCATCTGGCAGTACGGTCTCGGTGGTTCAAGTCCGCGCTGTTTCGCGCGGAAACACGATGACTTGCTCTGGTACGCACGAGGTGACGCGTGGCACTTCACGGCCCCGCGAGTGCCCGCGCTGAGCCGACGCATGGCGGGTCAAACCAAGAAGGCCACGGATGTGCTCGACATTCCTTCGATCAACAACATGTCGAAGGAACGGTGCGGGTGGCCGACACAGAAACCACTTGCGCTCCTGGAGTTTCTCGTCGCCGCATGCTGTCCAGACGGAGGAACGGTGCTTGATCCATTCTGCGGATCGGGAACAACACTCGTTGCGGCTCGCCGCCTCAAACGGAACGCCATCGGATTCGATCTGTCCGCCAAGGCCGTCGCGATCGCGAAGTCGAGGTGCTAGACGCCCTCGGCGCGCGTGAGTGCAGCGCGCAACTCAGACTCACTCGACGCGTGCAAGTTGATGTGCCCAGTCTTTCGACCGGCGCGTGCTGCTTTCCCATACATGTGCAGCTTCGATTCTGAGTTTGTGAGCGCGTCGTCAAGCGTTGGTACGCGCCCGACGATGTTGAGCATTGCGTTCCACGCGCCGCGCGCCGCACAGGAGCCAAGGGGAAGCCCACAGATCGCGCGGATGTGATTTTCAAACTGGCTTGTGACCGCCCCATCCATCGTCCAGTGTCCAGAGTTGTGGACACGGGGCGCCATCTCGTTGGCAATGAGGACGCCATCGGCGACGAAGAACTCGATCGCGAACACCCCGATGTAGTCAAGTTCATCCGCGATCACTCGTGCGTGTGCACGCGCTGCGGAGACCAGCGCAGCATCGATGCGAGCCGGAACGACAGTCGTGTGGAGGATCCCATCACGGTGCACATTTTCGCCGAGTGGATAGGCGTCAAACTGCACCGTTCCGTGCACTTTGGAGCGAACAGCGACCACACTGACTTCGCGATCGAACGGGACGAACGCTTCGTAAATGCACGGAGTGGAACCGAGAGCTGACCATGCTTCGCTCGCGAGTCTCGCGTCGCGGATGACGCGTTGACCTTTGCCGTCGTATCCCAGGTTCCGAGTCTTGAGCACGCCAGGCGTGCCCACCGTTGCGACGGCGAGCGCGAGATCCGCAGCGGTTTGCACATCGGCAAACGGCTGCACCGCGAGGCCGCATCGCTGAAAGAACTGTTTCTCGTGGATGCGGTCCGAGGTTGTCGCGAGCGCGATGCGCGGCGGTTGGACTCGTGCGATGCTCTCGATCGCATCAAGGCTTGCCGTCGGCACATTTTCAAACTCGAAGGTGATGGCATCGCAACCGCGCGCGAATTGTCGAAGCGCGTCGCAGTCGGACCAACTTCCGACAGTCAGTGCGCCAACATCCTGCGCGCAAGCGTCTGGCGATGGGTCGAAGAACCGGAAGCGGAATCCCAACGGAATGCCGGCGAGCGCGAGCATTCGCCCGAGCTGACCGCCGCCGAGAATTCCGATGATGGGCGGCGTCATGCACGCACGCCCGGAATCGGCTGTGCGAGCACCGCGACGGTCTGCGCGGCTCGGAATGCTGCGAGCTTTGCTGCGATCGCTGCATCGTGGAGTGAGAGGATGCTTGCCGCGAGGAGCGCAGCATTCACCGCGCCCGCGCGTCCAATGGCGAGCGTGCCGACCGGAATTCCTGCGGGCATTTGTGCGATAGAAAGGAGTGAATCAAGACCTTGCAACGCCTTTGATTCGACAGGCACACCAAGAACCGGAAGATCCGTCTTTGATGCGGCCATACCAGGAAGATGTGCGGCGCCACCCGCGCCCGCGATGATGACTTGTATGCCCCGCGCACGCGCATTCGTGGCGTACTCAAAGAGGAGATCCGGTGTTCTGTGTGCGCTGACGACGCGTTGCTCGTATCGGATGCCAAGCTTGTCAAGCATCTCGGCGGCGTGCTGCATGGTTTCCCAATCGGATTGGGATCCCATGATGAGGCCTACTTGGCCCTCGGCGACTTCCGTGGTCATGCAAGCATCCTACGGGAACTCGGACGATTCAAGCGTCGCATGCGGTCGGGCCGTTGGGGGCTGCTACGATCTACGACCCATGTCAGCGACCATCAAAGTCAACGGTGAGTATTTTCCGCTCCGAGAAGTCACGAAGGACCACTTTGCGGCACTCGTGAAACTTGTGACACAACGCATTAGCTGGGACACGCCGATTTCCCAAGTTTTTGCCCAAGCAGCGGGACTCATCGCGAGCGAGAAGGGGACGACTGACCCGATGTACCACGCCGCTCTGCGCGCGTTGGCGGAGCTTGGGGCGCGATCGATTACGGTCGATCCTCAGCAGAAGATGTGCACGATCGTTGAGGAGAACCCAACGCCCGCCGCCAGTGGCGACGCGAGCGCAATTGGATTCAGCGCGATTGAGTCGGGCGTGGCGTACATCGCTGCAACGGTCAACACCTTCCGCCGCACGATCCGTGTGAACGACGAAGAGATTCGTTTGACCCGTCAGTCCGCGGAGATTGGTCAAAAGGTAACGGCGCAGCTCGGTCAGATGCGGCAGGTGAATGAACCGATCGTGATTGCTGCTGGTCGCGTCGCCGGCTCGATGCTCAAGGCTGGCAAGAAGTTTGACGATCCTGAATTGCACATGGCGCTGGTGATGCTTTCCGACCTCGGCGTGCGATTCCTGCAGATCGATGTCGAGAAGGGCACGCTCGGATACGGGCCTCTCGATGACGGCAACGCAATCGCCGCCGCGTGCATGCAAGGATTGAACGCCGAGCAAGTCGGAGAAGTGCGCAAGCGAGTGACCGATTGGAACGACCGCATGCGACAAAAGGCGACCGAAGCCGCGCAGTCGCAGCGCACGATGGTGCCCTCGTTCATGGGCGTGCGTCGCCGAAGAGCGTGAGTCGGACGCCACGCACGGCTCAGGACAACTCGCACTCGACTTCGATCGACGCGCATTCTGCCTGCACGGAAGCGACCAAGCTGCTCTGCACCATGTCGGCCTCGAGCGCACATGGGACGAGTGCGAAGTACGAAATCGCGCGGCCAGACTTCCCAACTTGCGTCCCCTTGATCTTGCAGCGCATTCGTTGCAGGCAGTCCGCAAGGAGCAACGCGACCTTTTGTCGATCTGCCCCATCGGGAATGCGAACTTTGATGCGCGCGGCGCGGCTGCGCTCGATCCACCAGAGAATCACCCAGCCGAGCAACGCAACGGCAATCGCGGTGACCCATTGCGTGAGGCCGCACGCGAGTCCGATCACGACAACAAGGATTGCTTTGCCAGTCGCACGAGGATTGTCGAGCACGGTTCGAAACCGAATGAGGCTTCCGATGCCGAAGACAACGAACGCCATGGTCTGATCGATGACGACTAGGATCGAAACGACGGATGCGAGTAGACCGAGGACGACGAAGGTCTTGCGCTCCTCGTGCGCTTCGAGCATGTCCGCTTGTCGGCGCCCTCGAGGGTGCCAAGCGATGAGTGAGGCAAGTCCAACGGCAAGCAACATGCCAGCGACGAGCTCAACCCAGGTATAGCCGTGAATGAACTGCTCGAATGCGTGCTCCATGCGAGCGCTCGCAGTCTCCTTCAAGGTTGAACGGAACATCGCCGCAGACTCTCCCTTGGATCCAACCTCAGGCATCACGGAGCTTGTGATCGGATCTTGCCAAAGTCCAGCCGTGAGGAAGAAAAACGACGCGAGGAAAAATCTCATCGCGATATGTTGACGGTTGCCGCGCGTCATTGCAAGCCGCGACGCGCGTGCGCTCAAGCGTTGTTTTCCGTGTTTTCTTTGTTCAGATTGCGTGTAGGGCGGCGACGCGATCGCGCGAATGCACGCGTGAAACATGGGGTTTCTGAGACATCCCGCGCCCGCATGAAGTATGACAAGACTTCGGAATGCGCCCGAGGAGGCATTTCCCCCTTGTCAGCGCGCGGCAAATCTACGACTGTTCCTTCCTTCGAAGCGCGATCGAGTTTCCAGGAAAACGCGGTTGAGTCCCTCATGAAGTTCACTCCACATCAGGTCTCCCCTCATCATGCAATCACCATCCACTTTTCGCCTCTTCATTGCCTCATCCGCACTCTTCCTCTCGCCTCACGCGTTCTCCGCTGTCGAAGGAGGCAGCGATTCGCAGCGTCAATTGGTCGAACTCAAAGCGCAGAATGACGCGCTCGCAGCCAAGGTTGAGCGCCTTGAAGCAATTGCTTCGCAGGGAGGCAATTGGTTGACAGAAGCGCGCGCTGCGGAGATTCGCGGCATCGTGCAGGATGTGCTCGCGGATTCAAGTAGTCGCGAGAGTCTGCAGGCTTCGGGCGCGACTGCGGGATGGGCGAAGGACCAAGGCGGGTTCTTCCTCGCAAGTGCGGCAGGAGATTTCAAACTGAACATCAGGGGTCAGCTTCAAGTGCGATGGGCGTTTGATCATCGCGATACGGGAGGTGGCCCCGGGGCCTCGGGGACGAACACAGCTCCTGAGGACAATTGGGGGTTCGAACTCCGTCGGCTTAAGCTCACTTTTTCCGGCTTCGTTGTTGACCCGAGCTGGACCTTTGAGGTTCAGCCGGTTTGGGCGCGAAACGCCACGAGCGGAAGCAACGGATCACTCGACAACGCCTTCATTCAGAAGGACATCGGCAGCGGAGTGCTCTTTAGAGTTGGGCAGTTCAAAGCCCCATTCTCACAGGAAGAACTGGTTTCCTCCTCAACTCAACTTGCCGTGGAACGGTCTCTCGTGACCAGTTTCTTCACAACGAAGTACGACCAGGGCATGCAACTCGAGTGGTCGAATGACGCGTTCCGATTGCGTGCGTACTACGGCGATGGCTTGCAGGCGAACGGTGTGAATGTCGCAACGAATGCGGCGGCGAATGGTGCTTATCCGCAGTCAGCCAACTCGGGCTTCAATGTTGCCGAGACAAATTTCGCATTCGCTGGCCGCGCGGAGTACATGGGCGCTGGAAAATGGAAGCAGTTCGGCGATCTGAACAGCTATCGCGGTGACGCCTTCGGTTGGTTGGTTGGCGCTGCGGTGATGGGTCAGAATTTGCGGAACTCCGGCGTTGCGACGAACGCGAACAATATGTTCGGGGCAACGGCGGATCTCACCATGCACTTCGGTGGAGCGACCTTCTTCGCGGCAGGCTACTACCGAAATGTTGGACTGAGTGGGCAAGTCGCAGTGCAGGGCGGCGGAACGAGCGACACCATGCATCAGTGGGGAGCAGTCTTTCAGGGAGGTTACTTCGTGACGGACGATGTTGAGCCCTTTGCGCGCTGGGAGGTCGGCAACAGCGACTCGAACCAGTTCCGAACAGGAAATGCGGCTGATGGAAACTACGAGCAGTTGAACATGCTGACGGTTGGAGCGAATTGGTTCCCCGCTGGAGTTGCAAACAAGAACCTGAAGCTCACCACAGACCTCGGATATGCCTTCAGCCCACTCGTAGACTTCGCCAATGCCGGTGCAAACACGCTCGTCGATTTCACGCCAGCGAACGAAACCACCAACGATGGACAGTGGGTGCTCCGCACGCAGTTCCAGTTGCTCTTTTAAGCGCGTCGCATCCCGCGTCCTTTGAGCGCTCGTGTCAGGTTTCTTGCGGCGAAGCGCCGCAAAAACGCTGCACTCGCTTTGGACTCCGGCGGGCCGAGTGAATCGGCACCGCCGGAGATCGCGCTCAGTTCCGCTAACGAGCGCGATTCGCTTGCGGCGCGATTCGCGGCCGCCACGCGAGGAGGCGCAGACCATTGAGCGCAACGAGCACCGTCGATCCCTCGTGACAAACGACTGCGAGCCAGAGTGGGACGATGCCAAGAATCGTCAGTGGAATGAGCGCGAAAACCACGCTCATCGCGATGAGCACATTCTGTCGGATCATGGTGCGCGTTGCGCGACCGAGCGCAATCGCATCTGGCAAGCGCAGCAGCTCGTCGCTCATGAGGACGACATCCGCGGCTTCAAGCGCGACATCCGTCCCAGCTCGCCCCATGGCGATGCCAACGGTCGCTGCTGCGAGGGCAGGGGCATCGTTCACGCCGTCACCAATCATGGCGACCGCACGATATTTCGCGAGCATGCGGCGCACGCTCTCGATCTTCTGTTCAGGGAGGAGGTCAGACTCGATCTCCTCAACACCTGTCGCTTGCGCGATCGCGAGTGCCGTAGCGCGATTGTCGCCTGTGAGCATGGCGACTTCTACTCCCTCCGTTCGTAAGCGCGCAACGGCGTCGCGCGCCTCCGGCCGTGCGCAATCCGTAACGCCAAGAACGCCGAGTGTTTGGTCGTTGGCCACAACGATCATGCAGGTGAGTGCGCGCGCTTCAAGTGCATTGATTGCGTCGAAGACCTCGCGCCGAAGTGCCGGATGTCCGTCGACGCCGAAGAGGAGAGGACGACCGACGAGCACGGATTGCCCTTCAACCGTTGCCTTTACGCCTTTCCCCCGCACGAGTTCAGCATTCTCACACGCAGGGATCTTGATGTTGCGATTCCGCGCGCCAGCGACAACAGCCTGCGCGATCGGATGACTGCTTGCGATCTCGACGGCAGACGCGAGTGCGAGAAGTCTCTGCTCGTTGCAATCTCCGAGCGGAACAGTCGCAGCGAGCGCCGGTTTGCCAGTGGTGAGCGTGCCTGTCTTGTCCATCGCGATCGCTCGAATCGTGCCAAGCGCTTCGAGATGTGCGCCGCCCTTGATGAGGACTCCCATCCGAGCCGCGCGCGCGAGCCCGGCAAGGACGGCGGCTGGAGTCGAGATCGCGAGTGCGCATGGGGAGGCGCCGACAAGCATGCTCATCGCGCGCAAGAACGCGTCGCTCCAGTTGAGCCAACCGAGCAGCGGTGAGGCGATCCACACGAGCAGTGTCGCGATGACGACGCATGGCACATACGCGCGGACGAACTTCTCCGCAGCGCGTTCCGCTCGGGACTTCGACTTCTGCGCCTCTGCAACGAGTCGCACCATACGCTGCACGACAGTCTCGGAAGCGGTCGTCGTCACTCGCACGACGATTTGCGCATCACCATTGAGCGTGCCAGCAAAGACACCATCGCCAGAACTTTTCGACACTGGCATCGATTCGCCAGTGATCGGACTCTGGTCGACTTGCGTCGCGCCTTCGATGACGACGCCATCGGCCGCGATGCGTTCGGCGGGAAGGATGAGGATCTCGTCGTTGATTTCGAGCGCGGATGCCGCCACCCAACTCGTTGTTCCCTGCACGCGCCGGCGAGCGCGGTCGGGCGCAAGTTTGCTGAGCGCTGCAACTGCGCTGCGTGCACGACCGAGCGCGAAGTGTTCGAGCGCATGTCCTGTCGCGAAGAGGAAGAGCAGTAGTCCGCCCTCGGCGTACTCGCCAAGAGAAGCAGCGCCAAGCGCAGCGGCGATCATGAGGAAGTCAATGTCGAGGCGACCTTTGAGAAGCGCGCGCGTGCCTTCAAGGGCAGGTTCCCAGCCTCCTGCGACAAATGATCCGGAGTAGAACACGAGGGCGAGGCCATTCGCGCCCGAGGTTTGTGCGAGGTATCCGCTGAGGAGCAGCACTCCACAGAGCACCGCAGAACCCGCATCGCCGTACCTTGCGAGGAGGCTAGCGTGCTTGTGCTCTGCGTTTTCGCTCATGAATGCGTATATCTGAACGCAGATCGCCGCGCTCGTCCAACGACATGCGCTTTCTCAGAATGTGCTGTTCGCCCACATCGCGATATTGAGCACGGGCCATGAGAGGCGCCAGTGACGCGAGGGCTCATTCCGCACAAGCTCAAGCGCTGCCGGAGAAAGAATTGCGCGTGCTCCATCTCCATCGAGCACTCCGGTGCAGTCCGGCATCCACTCCTGAAATGGAAGGGGGAAACTTGCCTTTGGCCGCGCCACGATCGCAGGCGGAAGGACATCTGCGAACGCTGCCTTCAGAACTCGCTTTCCGACGAGCGTGCGAGTGCAAGTTGTTCCGCTGGCACGATCCTCAAAAAGAAGTGATGCGGGGATGGTCCGCGCGAGTTCGACAACCCGCACATCACTAAATGGCACTCGCCCTTCGACGGAGTGCAGCATCATGTTGGAATTCAATCTCTCAAGGAGGTTCAGAAGATTGAACTCTTGTTGGACCGCAAGATGTGTCTCGAGTGAAGCGGGATCGCCCGCGAGCTCGAATCGGAGTGCGAGTTCCTGTTCAAGAAGCGGCTCGATCCGAGCGGCGAGTCTCGCCTTTGGCGTGAGTAACTCAGGCACGGCCGCGCCGGGCGCCCATGAAAACGCATCGAGGTGAAACGCCGCCGCTTGCGCTGCACTCACTTCGGTTCCGTGGTGCTGCGCGTGGTCGAGGAAGCCCTGGATTGCAGCGATGGCCGGCTCATACCCGCCAAAGAGTTCATCTGCGCCCTCACCCGAGAGCGCGACTTTGGTGTGCGGATGAATGCTCTGCGCGAGCGCAGCGATCGCAATCTCGTTCGGTGTTGCGAGCGGGACTTTGAGTTGGTCGACCGCAGACTGCCAGCGCCTGAAGAACTCACTTCGATGCACCACGCATTCGTTGTGTGTGCTTCGAAGTTTCCGCGCAACCTGCCTCGCGTGGGAAAGATCCGTAGTTGCGGCGATGTCGTCTCCTTCAGCGCCCGCGGCAAAAGTCATCGCGCCGTGACCGTGTGCCCGTGCGATTGCCGCGATGATCGTGCTGTCGACTCCGCCGGAGAGGAGTGATGCGACGGGAACATCGGATTGCAGATGTGCGACGATGCTCGAAACAACCGCGTCTCGGACAGCGACCGCTGCATCCGCGAGACTGAGATCCTGTGCAGGCTGCGACGCTGAGAATGCATGGAACGCGAGCGTTTCGACCGTCGCACGCTCATCGCGCAAGTTGGCATGAAGGAGATGACCAGGTCGCAGCGAGCGGATGCCCTCAAAGTGTGTTCGTTCACCGAAGGAGCGTCGCGGCATCCGGAGATACGCGCCAATCGCGGCAAGATCAGGCGCCTTGCGCACTGAGGGATGTTGAAGGAGCGCGGGGATCTCGCTCGCAAAGATCAACTTTGTATCGGAGCCATCGCGTGCGATGGTCCAATGCAAGGGAACGATGCCGAGTGGATCGCGTGCGAGAAGGAGTTCGTTGCTCTCGGGGAACCATGCCGCGAGAGCGAACATCCCGCGGAGTCGAGGAAGGGCTTCCGCACCCCAAGCGCTCAGCGCGAGAGCCAGCGTTTCTGCGTCGCCGTGTGTCTGAAACTGCGCGCCGAGCGCGGTGAGTTCGCGTCGGATGTCAAGGTGGTTGTAGATTTCGCCGTTGAACGCGAGCGCGACTTCGCTGCCTTGAGGGCAATGCGCGCGAACGGGTTGTGTTCCTCTCGCGGGATCGAGAATGGCGAGGCGCGCGTGACCAAGTGTGAGCGCGCCATAGCAATCGACGCGTTGATCGTCAGGGCCTCGGTGCGTAATGGACGCGAGCATGCGTCGAACGGATTGGCACTCTCGTTCGCGATCGACCTCGCGTTGAGGTCCACTCCAAGATGCAATGCCGGCGACTCCACACATGCGAAACAGCTTTGGTTCAAAGAAACAGTCTTTCGCAATCGCGAAGCGCGATGCCTGACGCACTTGCATCGGCAGTTGGCTCTCCACGCTGAAGCTGTTCCCGCAGAAGTTGAGATCCATAGCCCGTTGGGGCGTCTTCCGCATCGTTCCTGCCGTAACCACGCCTTGCGCCCCGCTGCACCAGGCGGGAACATCCTCTGATGCTCGATCGAATCCCCACTTGGTGCGCGCTCCTCTCGTTGGCCCTCTCGTGCTCCGCTCAGGCGGAGTTGCGCCTCGGATCTCCCTTCTCCGAGTCGATGGTGCTGCAGCGCGGCATGGCCGTTCCGATCTGGGGGGTCGCGAACCCGAACGCTGTCGTGACGGCGCAGTTCGGCGCGCAGGCGGTGCAGGCACAATCGGGCGCCGACGGGAGATTCATGCTCGCGCTTGATCCACTTGAAGCAAGTCGCACACCCGGGATTCTGACGGTGTCGAGCGGAAGCGATGAAGTCGTGATTCACGATGTGCTCGTGGGTGAAGTTTGGATCGCATCTGGCCAATCGAATATGGAATGGGTCGTCGCACACTCCGATGACCCCGCGCGCGATCAGCGAGAAGCGACCAACAGCGAGATTCGCATCTTTAAGGGCGCACATGCCACGGCGTCCTCGCCGCTTGCGAGCGTCTCGGGCGCGTGGGTCGTTGCCAATCCCAACACGGTTGGATCGTTCACCGCGATTGGCTACGCATTCGCGCAGAAGCTTGCGGCGCAACTTGGCGTTCCTGTTGGCATTCTTGACCTCTCGTGGGGAGGTTCGCGCATTGAGCCGTGGATTCCGCGCGAGGGATTCGCAACGCTTCCGGGATGGACTCGCAAGATTGACGCGATGGATCGATCGATCAAGACATGGCGCGAACTTGACGGTGCCACGATCGCGCAACTTCTCAATCGAGCGGATGCATTCAATCGCCTCCAAGACGAGCAGTTTTTCACCGCGACGCTCGGTACGGAGCAGGGCATGATCGATGGCTACTTCAAGCCCACATTTGACGATGCAGCGTGGGCGACGTGCACACTGCCCAACATGTTCGCCGGTATCGATGCGTCGCTGAATGACTACGACGGGACGGTTTGGTTCCGCCGCTCGTTCAACATTCCTGCAGGGATGAGCGGCGTTCCCCTTCGCTTTGAGTTCCCTGCAATTGACGACAGCGATGTGACCTACCTCGATCAGACGCGGCTCGGTGACACAGTCGGCGAGTGGTCGACGCCCCGGGTGTATCGCATGGCAGCGGGACTAAGCGAAGGAACGCACACGCTTTCGATTTGCGTAATCGACATCGCGGCTGTCGGTGGATTTGCGGGCGGTCAACCGATGCGTGTGGTGCGAGAGGACGATCCTGCAAGGAATGTGTCACTCGCTGGCGCATGGAAGTGGCACAAGGGAAGTGTTGTTCCGCGCATCGCGTATCCAGAGCGCTCAGATCCATTGAAGGAACCAAATGTCGCGTTCGATTCTCCGATGGCGATGTACAACGCGATGATTGCGCCGTGTGTTCCTTTCGCCGTGCAAGGAGCGATTTGGTATCAAGGTGAATCGAATGCTGGACAACACGCTGAGTATGCTGCGCTGTTGAAGGCGCTCGTGGATGGTTGGCGCACCGTGTGGAAGTCGCCCAATCTCGCCTTTGGCAATGTGCAACTTGCTGGCTTCATGGCTCCCGCGCCGACAGAGCCGGTCCAACCAGGATGGGCATCGATCCGACAGGCGCAAGAGGATGGCGTGAGCCTGATTCAAGCAGAAGGGAATGGACGCGCAGGACTCGTCACGGCCATTGACATCGGTGCATCGGGCGACATCCACCCGAAGAACAAGCGAGAGGTTGGTAATCGACTTTCACGGTGGGCGCTTGAACAGGTCTATCACGCGTCGACGGGAGGCTGGGCAGGTCCTCTCTTCAAAAGCGCGAGTGTGCAGGGACAGACGGTGACGGTTCACTTCGATCACGCGCAGGGCCTCGCGGCGCGCGCGAATGGCATCCCCGGTGGTTTCGCGATTGCTGGGAAAGACGGCGTCTTTGTATGGGCCGATGCAGTGGTTTCCGGAGACACGGTGCTCTTAAGCGCATCAACTGTTGCACAGCCCATGAGCGTGGCGTACGCGAATCAGAATTTTCCAGAGACCGCGAACATGATCAACGCGGAAGGTCTTCCGATGTATCCATTTCGCGCTGATGTCGGTCGCGGATCGAACTAGCGCTGCGTTTCGTCGAGTTTCCGGAAGATGAAACAGTAGTTGAATCCGCGCATGAAGTAGTTGCCTTCTTCGGCGGCCTTGCGCCAATTTGCTTTCTCAAGTTTGCGGTTGCCTCGCACGACGGAGATGATGTCAACGGGCGACATGTACTTGCGCATGATCGAGAAGAGTTCGAATCCAATCGGCATAAACTCTCCGCCGCCGCCTCCCACTCGCCCCGTGCGCTTGCGCCAAGAGTCACTCACATACAAGGCCATGTAACGGCGCGGTTTCAGCACCCGCGTGATTTCGCGAATGACCTCTTCCATGGCGCGATAGTACGCAGCACCATGGTCCTCTCCACCTGAGTCAAGTCGACCGATGCATCGTGGGTCATCGGAGTAGTCAACATGTGTTGAGTACGGCGGATCGATGAAGGCGAAATCGACGCTCGCGGCTTCGAGCGGCAGTTTGCGGGAATCGTTCTTGCGAATCTCGTCGCGTTGTGGATTGAGATCGAAACCAATGCCATCACGATGAAGGTCTCGGCAGACATCAAGCGTGGTGCCTGACCCGCACATGGGGTCGAGCACCTTGTCGCCTTCGCGCGTGTAACGCGTGAGCAGTTGCCAGATCACCCACGATGGCGTCGCGCCAACATAGTCCTTGTCGCCCTGCATCCCCGCACCGACGACTGCATCGCCCTCAATTCTGAGCTCTCGCGTGCCGCTCGCGTGCCGCGATTGACGCAGGTGCACGCTGTCGTAGTGTTGACTTGGATACTCCCAGAGCGTGGTGGGAAACACCCTCAGTGGCGGCCGATCGATGCGCCGGCGCCCATCATCGTCATCGCCGCCCCTTCGGCGTGCGGGCATGTTGGGTTGATCACGGTCTCTCGGAGGCATGGCGCGGGATGTTACGGCTTCTCGATCGCAGCACGCCTCGCGAGTTCTGGTCGGACGCGTGCTGCGCAGAAAATGGAGTGTTCGGTCGCGAGCAATTCGCTTGAAACTGCGATACCGCGCTCGCGTTTGGAGCAGCGTGGGGTAAAGTCGGCGCAGGAGAATTCACCCCCGATGCAAGTGCGCATGGCCAACCGTCGACTCGCTTCTTTCGCTTCAGCCCTCGTCGCTACAGCATTCTGCGTGGAGGCACATGCGGTCGACTTGACCGTTGCCGCGGTTGAGGTGACGCAGGGTTACCAAGTTGCTGCGAATTCGACGACGCTTGTTGCGTTCAACCCGACGGCGATTCGAGTGAAGGTGTCACTGAACGGTGCAACGGCGCCACAGAGCGGCGTTGACGCCATGGTGCGGGTGTATTCGAACGGCGTCGAGATTGCCGGCTCGCCTCTCTACAGCACGAATGGACCGATCGCCGCGCCAGTCGTCCCCAACAGCGTAAACCTGAATGACACCTTGAACTTTTACTTCGTGCCTCCGCAGAGCACCAATGTAGATTTCGTCGTCACCGTAAATCCCTTTCGTACCGTCGCCGAGACGAACTACGCGAACAACAGTGGCTCCGTCATCGATCGAACTTTCGTCTGTCGCAAGATTGTCGAACTTGCGTATGTCCCGATCAATTACACGATCGGCGGGGGCTTGCCGTCCGCGACGATGATGAAGCCAGGCGATGGCGACAACTTCCTTCGGGGCATCTATCGCGTGCGGGATTGGAACTACCATCGCTCGCCGCTTGGAAATCTGACTTGGTCGACGGATGTCAATAGCTCGGCGACGACGCTGCTGAACACCCTGAACGACATTCGCCAGAATCAGATTCCTGCCGCTGGTTACACGAGGCCGGAGTTCATCTACGGTTGGCTCTTGGGCAATCCGTACAGCGGTAACGGTGTGGCGATCGGCATCCCAGGCGCGGCTGCTCTTGGCAATACGCAGCAGAACAAGTACCAGCGCACATTCGCGCATGAACTTGGGCACCTCTGGGGTCAACAGCACAACACGACGACCATCGGCGCGATCGCATTCGATGTCGAGAACCATCTGCGAGACCCCCTCGCGATCGGCCAACCGATGCCGACCACGAAGAAGGACATCATGTATGCAGGTCTCACCACAATCGAAGCGTGGGTGAACCAGTCCACCTATCTTGACGCCATCAATGATGCGCGTTCCGCGTGTACTTCCGCAAGTGGCGAAGAAGAGGAGGGCGGTGGGGCCTCAGACGCTGGCGAGCCAGCGATTCGGTTCGCGGGTACACATGATCATGTGCATCGACGCGTGGAGTTGCAGCCCGCGTTCGATCTTGTGTCGGGCATTGTCGACGCCGACGACCCAACAGGTAATGTGTGGATCGAGGCGTATGACTCAGACGGCGCGCTTGTCTATGCAGCGCGCCGAGACACGGCGCGCTGTCGTGAGCGTTGCGAGGAAGGGTGTTCGCAACATCAGTCCACTTCGTTCTATGCGGTCTTGCCTCGATTTCACGATGGAGAGGAGATCGCAAGCGTCGTACTGCGAGAAGTTTTCACGGGGCAGATTCTCTCGGAGATGAAGCGCAGCGCACACGCGCCGAGTGTGGAGGCGACCCGTATCGAGCCGGCGCTCAAGCGTCTTGCGATGCGATTCGATCCCGCGACCACTGCCTTGCGAGGTCTGGTGCGCGTTGGTTGGGAGGCGGTTGACTTGGACGGTGATGCGCTTTCCGCAAACTTGCTGTATTCGCCGGATGGAGGCGATGGATGGATCGCCATCGCGATCGGCGATGCAACCGGTGAGATGGAGTTCGATGCGGATGCGTTACCGCAAAGCCGCTCCGCTGAGGGGCGATTTCGGCTGCGCGTGAGCGACGGGTTCAATACGATTGACGCTGAGTTCGCCCAGGGCTTTACGGTTGGCGGAGGGACGCCACCGGATGTGCATCTTCTCTCGCCCAACACTGGGCTTTCGGTTGCGCAAGGCTCGACGGTGATCTTTCATGCAAGCGCGTGGGATCTTGACGACCAATACTTCAACGATGCTGGTGTTGCGTGGAGCAGCTCGATCGATGGCGCGATCGGCACCGGTCGCGTGCTTTCCAAACGAAACCTCTCTGTTGGTGCGCATGCGATGACACTTCGAGGCACCGATGGATCCGGCATGTTCACCGAGGTGAGTTTCTCGCTCATCGTCGCCGCTCGGGAGTTCCACTCGGGTGATCTCGACGCAGATGGTCTCGTGAACGCAGCCGATCTCGCGATCCTGCTGTCCGCTTGGAATACCAGTGGCATTTCGGACTTGAATCTTGATGGCATGACGGGCGCGGAAGATCTTGCGGTGTTGTTGAGTCGTTGGAGCCTGTGATTCACTCATGCAGTGGGACGCCGTCATCCTCGGTCTCGGCGGCATCGGTTCCTCTGTCCTCGCAGAGACTGCGACTCGTGGGTTGCGGGTGCTCGGAGTTGACCGCTTCGATCCCCCACATGCGATGGGCAGCTCACACGGCGGAAGCCGTGTCATAAGGCTCGCTTACTTTGAACATGAGGGGTATGTCCCGTTGCTTCGGGAGGCGTTCGAATCATTCGATCGACTCTCGCGTGACTCCGGCGTGTCCTTGATCCACCGCACAGGGCTGTTGCAAGGAGGAATCGAGGGGAACGAGATATCGCGTGGCACGCTCGCGTCCGCGCAGCGTCACGGGCTGCGTGTCGAATCATTGACGGGGCGCGATGCATCGAGGCGATTTCCTGCGTTTGACCTTCCTGACGCATGGGAGCTTGTGTACGAACACGACGCGGGATTCGTGCGACCAGAGGAGACGATTCGCGCGCAACTTCGCCGCGCGCGCGCAGCTGGAGCGACGATTCGGACGAACACAGAAGTGATCGACTTTGAGGACGATGGTCGAAAAGTTCGTGTTCGATTCGCAGACGGAAGTGTGGTGGAAGCTGGAGCACTCGTCGTCGCAGGAGGCGCGTGGGCGCCGAAACTCCTTGCGCAATACGCAAGCATGCGCGCGTTCAATCTCACCCCTACGCGTCAAGTCATTCTTTGGATAGGGAGGAGTGACGGCACAGATGGGCTTGCCGCTTTTGGCACAAGTGCGATGCCAGTGTGGCTGTTTGAAGATGGCGAAGGCGGTGCGCCATACGGAATCCCGGCATTTGCCGAGATGGGATCACCGAGCGGTCTCAAAGTTGGCGTGCATCAACATGGGGGAGATGCCGTCGATCCCGCGAGCATGAATCGCGAGGTGTCGAGCCGTGATGCGAGTGCCATCTTGGCTCGCGTCGCGCGACGAGTGAGAGCTGCGCGCGAGGCGACGGTTGTCTCGACCGCGACATGTCTCTACACCGAATCTCACGACGGACACTTTGTCATTGACGCGCTCGATCCCTTGGCACCGAATGTCCTCGTCGCGACCGCGTGCAATGGCCATGCATTCAAGTTCGTTCCCGTACTTGGGAAGGTGCTCGCGGAGGGGATTCAAGATCGATCCTCTCTCTTGTCTGGTCCGACGGCTTTTCTTCGGAAGACGGGAGTGGTCTGAGGACCTTCGTGCGCAGGTGGCACGAGGGCGAAATCAGCGTCCTCTAACCAAAGAAAAAGGGCCACTGTCTGATCGGCTAGACAGTAGCCCCATGGGGGAAAAGATCGAATGTAGGTCGGGCTGCTTTCGCAACTCGATACGAGAAATATAGCGTCGAGGTTCTTCTTGGGGAACTAGGCAGCGTGCAACTTTGGAGAATTTTCTTCAAAAATTTCTGTCCCGCGATCCGCTCCACCAATTGGCGGAATCATCGCTCCGCCGCAGGTGTAACCCGCTGGCACGACAGTGGAAACAAGGATCCGCAAGTCTATGACAGGATGAGGCGGGGACGCGTTCAAGGTCCGTTCGATGGGGCTCTCTGTACTTCATTGGATGAACTCGCGGCCCAGAGAATTCCGCCCTTGATGTGGTCGCGAAACAGCGGCTCTTTGTAGCTCTCTTTGGTATGCCCGCCACCGGTGTACCACGAGCGCCCGCCTTCGAATTCTTGATACCACGCGATTGGATGGTCGCCTCCCATGTTCGCACCGTCGATCGTTGCGTCGTCGAGCGCCGCGAGCACCTTGACGCGCGACCGCGGGTTGTCCTTGTAGACATACCACTCATCAAATCGCTCCCACTGATCTGGGAGCATCGAGGTTGAAGGATGCGATTTCGACTCCACTCGAATCATCGATTTTTGCGGTTTCGGATGGGTGAGAAAGTAGGCACCGACCAACTTCCCGTACCAGGGCCAGTCATGCTCGGTGTCGGCTGCCGCGTGGATGCCTGCGAATCCGCCTCCGCCGTGCACAAAGGACTCGAAGGCTCTCTGTTGAGAGGCGTCGAGGATGTCGCCGGTAGTTGAGAGGAAGACGACGACCTTGTAGCGAGCGAGGTTTTCCTGCGAGAACACAGTCGCATCTTCTGTGGCGTCGATCTGAAACTGTGCGCCCAGCAAGTCCCGAATACAAGCGATGCCGTCCGGGATCGAGTCATGCCTGAAACTAGCTGTTTTCGAGAAGAGCAGGAGCTTTGGGAGCGTACTTTTCTGTTGAGGAGCAGCCTGGGCTGGCTCAGTGCTGGGCGGGGTCTGACCGGCTCCTGCGAAGCAAGCGGCGATGACGACGAGAAAAGGGATGAGTGTGCGCCGCCGAGTGGAGTGGAGCTGCATGTACGCACCGTACCCGCCGAAACCGGCCCTTGGGCCTTCAGGCGCAGGTTTTTGGGCGTGGGGTGAAAACCCCAATTCCTACCTGAACCGTGGAAACCGACTTTGTATCGCGCCATCGGGTAGTACCTTCGCGCTATCGATGCGAACTCGCAATTGGTCGCCATCGACGCGTGGTTGAGGAGCCTCGCGACAGCACTGAGAGTGACCGACGCATGGTTGTCCCGCAAAGATCCAATTTCCCAGTGGATCCGAAGGTGAGTTTCGGTGCTGGAGACGATGAGCGCACCACTGGGGGGTGTGAGCATGACGGGAGGGAGGGCGTCAATCCGGGGGCGCCCTTCCAACCCGATTCCCTTGCACTTGCAGTAGAGCAGTTTGGAACGCGGCTCCTCGCTTCGCGATTTACACAAGACGCATTCGACCGAGCCTCTTCTGATCTCGCTCAGATGCTTGGAGTGGAGCGACTCTGGATAGAACATCCGAGCGAGCCGAGTTTGCGTATCAGCGGGGAGCGATTTCGGGTCGAGATCGCGCTTGAGGGAAGTTACTGGGGTGACTTGTGTGCGACGCGCCCCCAAGGCGCGGAGGAGTTTGACGCTGCGGCGAAGTCGGCGCTGTGTCGCGCTGCAACGCATGTCTCAACAGCATTGACGCGAGACTTGATCGAGGGTCGGGCGCAAGAGCAAGCCGCGCAAGGGAGAGTCGCGACGGCGAGCGCGGAGATCGCGCGTGAGTTTCGAAGTCTGCTTTGGCCGTTGCAGTTGAACGGAGAGATGCTCGAACGAAGTACGCAGTTGCAGAGCCGCGAGCGACAAATGGTCGCGGACATCATGCATGTCGCTGCCTCGGCCTCGGCGATTGTGTCAAGGTTGCTTGCGAGCGCCCCGCCGTCGCTTTCTGATTGCGCGCAGCCCATCGCGCAGGGGTCGACAGAGGCCTTGCCGCTCGCCCGCAAGGGCGAACGCGTCTTGTTCGTCGATGATGAGCAGGTCGTGCGTGAAGTCGCGAGTGAACTTCTCCGAGAGCTCGGATATGAGGTTCGAACGGTCGATTCCGCGGAGGCGGGCTTGCGCTTGCTTGAAACAGACAGCGCATTCTCGCTCGTTGTCACGGATCTATTGATGTACGAAATGGACGGCATCTCGTTCGCCGCAGAAGTGCATCGGCGCTGGCCCACGCTCGGCGTCGTCTGTTGCACCGGATATGGCGATGCCTCTGATCAGAGTCGAGCGGAGGCTGCCGGCATTCGACGACTGGTTCGCAAGCCTGTGCCGATGGAGTCGTTCGCTCAGATCATTCGTGCAGCGATCGACTGCGCGTAGCGACGGGCTATTGCGCGCCGGCGTACGTGATGAAGCCGAGATGCAGCTGGGAGTGGATGAGGTTTACATGCATCCAACGCGCGTGCGTCATCGCGCCGAGAAACGGGCTTCGTTTCGTCATCAACGCGCCGTCATCAAGTCGTTGCAACACGCGACGCATCCGCTGCATGCCCTGCTCGAAACTCACGCCAGCCGTCGGAAGGAGCTTCGCGCCCTTGGGTAACTGGTAACCAGGAGGCATGGACTTGGAGCGGAAAATCATGCCACGGAAAAGGAAACCGAAGGCGCGCGCGACGATCCCGAGGTTTTCATTCGTTCCATCAAGGCCGACCTCAAAGAGTTTCGCGCAGTGTTCCAAGATCTCGCCCTCCGTCCAGTTTCCCGTTGTCGCGGTGGAGCCTGCGTCGTGCGCGGCTTGGATGCGATCAAGTTCGCTCTTCAAGCACGCAGAGCAGTGAAAAGAAAGCATTCGACGCGGCGCGGTCTTCGTGTTGATTGGCATGGGCGAGTCCATTGGAAACGATACCGTTTCAGGAGTGATCCGCGAGACCGCGTCCGGTTAGTGTGTGCGTCATGCGAGTGATCACCATTCCCTCCGATCCATGGAGATGGCTCAAGAACCGGACCCTTCCACTGTTCGTGGTCCTCGTTGCGCTCCTTGCTTTGCACCCGCTGTTCATCGACGAAGCAGGGCATTCGATGCGCGTCTTTCCAGCGCTGATCGGCGTCATCCCGCTCGTGGGAATCTCTGTCCTTTCCACCTGGAAGCGAGCGGCGCCGCTGGTTTTCATATTTTGCACCGTGATGGCGTTCGCCGGTTTTGTTTATGGATTTGATCTCGACGCGATTGCGCACAGCCCCCTCGAGCTCTGTGTGTTTATCTACTACGCGTACGCGACGATTCTCATTGGCGCGACACTCCTTGGCAGCTCGGCGCAACTCGACGATCGCGTGTACGGAGGGTTTGTCGTTTATCTCTTGAGCGGTGTCGCCTTCGCCACGCTTCACCGTTACATCAGCGCAATCGATCCAAGCGCGTACTGGGGCAGCGTGCATGCTCAGAACACGGCACTCGAGTGGGACACGGCGTTGTACTTTTCGATGGTGACGCTGACGACGCTCGGATTCGGTGACATTGTGCCCGTCAACGCTTGGGCGCGCGCAGTGACGACACTTGAGTCAACAACAGGTCTGTTCATCACCGCCGTCGTCATCGCGCGCTTGGCATCGGCGCCCAGTGGTGGCGTGCGGCCGTCAAGGGGAAGCGATGAGAAACACTCGGGCTGAGCGCTGTCAACCCTGCAATTCTCGCGTCATTCGTGCGTGTGGGTCGGCGTAAGATGCGCGCTTCCATTGTTCGGAGATTTCTTTCACTATGACCGCAATTCCTCTCGCCGCGCCTGCTTCTTTCAAGACAAACGCCGGAACACCCGCTGGCACAGCCGCGATCGATGATCTCGCGATCAATGCGATTCGGACGCTATCGATGGATGGCGTGCAGGCTGCAGATTCTGGCCATCCGGGAACTCCGATGGCGCTCGCGCCAGTTGCGTACGCGCTTTGGCAGCATGAGCTGCAGTACGACCCTCAAGCGCCGCATTGGGCGAATCGCGATCGATTCGTGCTCTCCAATGGGCACGCATCCATGTTGCTCTACTCGCTCATTCATCTTGCGGGGATTCAAGCCCCCGCGGACGATGGGGGTTCGAAGCCTGCGTTGACACTTGATGATCTCAAGCAGTTTCGTCAACTCGGGAGCATGACACCAGGGCATCCGGAGTATCACCACACGGTTGGTGTTGAAACCACAACCGGACCGCTTGGGCAAGGCCTCGCAACGACCGTGGGTATGGCAATCGCGTCCTATGCACTCGCCGCGAGATACAACCGGCCTGGATATCCAATGTTCGACTATCGCGTGTGGTCGATCTGCGGCGATGGCTGCATGATGGAGGGAATCTCAGGCGAGGCAGCAAGCCTCGCGGGGCACCTCGGGCTTTCCAACCTGTGCTGGATCTATGACTTCAATCACATCACGATTGAGGGTAAGACTTCGCTTGCGTACTCCGATGATGTCGCGACTCGCTTCATTGGATACGGATGGAATGTGCTCCGAGTCGGTGACGCGAACGATCTTCCAGCGCTGCAGCGTGCGTACGCGCATGCGAAGAGTTGCACGGATCGTCCGACGCTCATCATTGTTGATAGCCACATCGGTTGGGGAAGTCCGAAGCGTCAAGACACCAAGGAGGCGCACGGAGAAGCGCTAGGAGCCGCGGAAATCGCTGCAACGAAGGCGGTTTATGGTTGGCCGACCGAGCCCGCGTTCTTCGTACCCGAAGGCGTGACCGCTCGATTCGATGCATTGCTTGGCGCTCGTGGAGGCGCTGCGCGCGCTGCGTGGGATGTTCTTTTCGCGTCGTACGCGAAGGCGTACCCGAATCTCGCTCGCGAGATTGAGCAGCTCACGAGTTCAAACCTGCCAGAGGATTGGGACGCAGAGATTCCAGTGTTTGCGACCGATGCCAAGGGCGATGCGTCTCGCAATACTGGAGGGAAGATTCTCAACGCGATCGCGAAGAAGGTTCCTTGGGTTGTGGGAGGCTCAGCCGATCTCGCGCCGAGCACGAAGACGACGCTGACCTTTGAAGAGAGCGGCGGAAGTTTCAGTCGCGAAAATCGCGCAGGCCGTAATCTGCATTTCGGTATTCGTGAACATGCGATGGCTGCTGCAATCAACGGCATGGCGCTTTGCGGACTTCGCGCGTACGGATCTGGATTCATGATCTTTAGCGATTACGCGAGAGGGAGCATTCGTCTTGGGGCATTGATGGGCTTGCCGGTGATGAACATCTTCACGCACGACTCGATTTATGTCGGTGAGGACGGTCCGACGCATGAGCCGATCGAGCAACTGATCGGCATGCGCGCAATTCCCAACTTGGATCTCTATCGCCCGTGCGACGCGAACGAGGTTGCGGAGTGCTTCAGAGCAATGATGCGGCACACGCATCACGCGGCCACGATCGCGCTCACGCGACAGAATCTCCCAACGCTCGACCGAACGAAGTATGCGGCCGCGAATCTCGCGCAGCGCGGCGGATACATCCTTGCGGATTGCGACGGAACTCCTGAAATCATGCTGATCGCGAGCGGAAGTGAAGTGCACCTTGCTCTCGGTGCACACGAACGGCTCTGCGCAGAAGGCGTTCGGAGCCGCGTCGTCAGCCTCCCGTGCTGGTCGCTCTTCGATCGGCAAGAGAGCGGATACCGAGCAAGCGTGCTGCCATTTAGCGTGCGGGCGCGAGTCACAGTGGAAGCCAGTTCGACGGTGGGCTGGGAGCGCTTCGCGGGACTTGATGGCGAGTCTGTCGGCATGCACTCGTATGGCGCGAGCGGAAAGGGCGCCGAGGTGGCGAAGCACTTTGGTTTCACCGTTGATGCGGTGTATGCGGCAGCCAAGCGCGTGCTCGCGCGAAGTGCTGCACAAGCGACAGCGGGAGCTCGATCATGAAGTTAGCGCTCGCCTCAGATCACGCGGGCTTTGTGCTGAAGGAGCAACTCAAACCATTCGTACTTGCGTTGGGTCATGAAGTTGTGGATCTCGGCACGGACTCCACCGCGAGCGTGGACTATCCAGACTTTGCGAAGAAACTCGCCATGGAAGTTGTGAGCGGGCGGGTCGAGCGAGGGATCTTGTTTTGTGGCTCTGGCATTGGCGCAAGTGTCGCGGCGAACAAGATCCCAGGTGTTCGCGCTGGGAATTGCGCGGATCACTACAGCGCGCATCAAGGCGTCGAGCACGATGCGATGAATGTGCTCGTGCTTGGAGGTCGTGTGATCGGAACCGCGGTCGCGGAGGAGATGGTGACTGCGTTCCTGAACGCTCACTACACGCATGAAGCGCGGCATCAGCGACGACTCGACAAAGTGCTCGCGATCGAAGCAGAGTTTTCCAAGCGCGCGTGATCAATGGCGCGCGCGATGACACCGGGCACAGCGAAGGACGCGCCCGTCTCTGCTGTGACACCCGAGCTGTGCGCACCGTGTTCCCCAGTACTCAGCGCGGCGAAAGGCGATGACAGTGCAGCGCATCTCATGTGAAGCGCGACAACGGGCGCTGCATTCGCGCCGCCCCCAGTATGTGTAATGAGAACGGGCGCTGCATTCGCAGCGCCCGTTATGTTTCTACCGTGTCCAACTTTCGTCGCACGCTCCGCGGCTTATCACGGAGCTGCCGAGCCAGGTGCCGGCGGGGCAACGGCGGGCTCGGTGATCTCGAGCAATTCAACATCGAAGATGAGTGTCGCTTTCGGTGGGATTGGTCCGCGGCCTCGCTCGCCGTAGGCAAGCGCCCATGGAATGATCAACTTCCGCTTGCCGCCAATTTTCATCGAACCAACGCCTTCGGTCCATCCCGGGATGACGCCGCCCAGCATGAACTGTGCCGGCTGATCTCCGTCGTAGCTTGAGTCGAACTTGGTCCCGTCGACGAGCCAGCCGGAGTAGTGAACCTTGACGGTCGACTGCTTCCCTTGCGGCATCGCGCCGGTGCCTTCTTTGATTTCGTAATACATCAAGCCATCGGGCAAGGTGGTCGCCTCGCCAGTCACTTCGACACCTGGGAACCGAGGGATCTCTCGATCGCTCACCGTGCTGCCGTCGACGGCGTTCAGCACAACCGTCCAGTGCTTGCCGTTGTCATACACCTCGACGATCGCGGTCGGCGGTTCGGCGGAGAAGTCGAAGGTTGTGCTGCGGACAGAACCAGGATGCAGTTTGATTGCGCTCGCGCCGGCCGCCATCGCGGTGAGTTTCGGGAAGACGCACGCGCCAGTCGCGCCGTCCACGATCACCTTCTTCGCGATGCCTCCAGTCGAGACCGTCACCTCATACTTCACTGGGCTACTGCCTGATCCAAGAATCGCACGCGCGTCGAGCGTGCTGCCACTCGTGGCCGCCTCGGCAGCGCTGATTGCATTGGCAAGAGTGACGGTTGCTGAGGTGAGTTGCTGCTCGACCTCCGCCGGTTCAGGGGGCAGCGTGGTGTAGTCCATGTTTGGGTTGAATTGCGCCGAAAGAGATGCGCTCAATGCGAAGGCACTGAGAGCGGCCGTGAGTGTGTTTGCGAGTGTGGTCATGTTTTGGGAGTGAGGGTTTTGGCGGGGAGATTGCGCGATCAGCTGCGCGGGGTGGTAGTATCGGTTCTTGCAGTAGGTTCGCTTCTATGGATGACCCTATGCTTCGATTGCAGAAAAACTTCGAATCGCGTCGTGCGCTGCAGCTGATTCTAGGTGTTGGAGTCGTCGCGGTGGGCCAAGCCCTGCTGGTTCCAACACTCGCCCTGACGACGGGTTGCGAAGAGTACACCGTCGCTTCCGCGCCGCCGCCGCCTCCTCCACCCAAGGACCCGAGTGATCCTGATGGCGATGGATTCAAGAGGAAGAGCGTCCTCGGTAAAGCGTATGAGACCGCGGAGAATCGTGTCGAGAACATGAATGAGTATCAGCGAAAGGTTGGCGAGTTCGCCGATGACCTCTTCGATCAGAAGAGGGGACCTTCACAGAAGCCGATGCCGAAGCCAGCTGAGTGAAAGCAGAATTCTGAGCCAAGCATGACGCGAAGCCAAGGGCATCCACTCGACGCTGCTGTGCAGGCGCTCCTCGCGGAGTATCGCAACGACCCGCCTCCAATCGGCGGACCTCCCGAGATGTCGGAACTCGCATGGTGCGTCGAGACACTTCGACTGACGCTCTTTCCTCGATTGCTCGGACGGGTCGAAGCGTCTGAGTGGCTTCGGCGCACGATGCCTGAGCTTGAATCGCGCTTCGCCGCACAAGTTGCAGCAGCATTCCGAGTTGGTGAAGCGCTTGATACCGAGACGGCGCGGGGGAGAGCACTCGCATGCACTGGCGAGTTGTTCGCCGCACTGCCGAGCGTCCGAGCGTTGTTGCTCGCAGATCTGCAAGCGGCGTATCAAGGGGACCCGGCGGCGCAGAGTACGGATGAAGTCTTGCTTTGCTATCCGGGGTTCTTCGCCTTGACAGCGCATCGGCTCGCGCATGCGTTACATCGCGGCAAGGTGCCATTGTTGCCACGCATGATCGGCGAATACGCGCACCGTCTGACTGGCATTGACATCCATCCTGGCGCCCAGATCGCGCGAGGGTTCTTCATCGATCACGGCACCGGAGTGGTGATCG
>SXGU01293800.1_pt1 | contig 41299 bp, 33 predicted proteins | sample 3174531 | NCBI WGS metagenome assembly SXGU01 (sample SAMN11356863, study PRJNA531348) | freshwater metagenome | isolation source: freshwater sample F1-140 | place: China: Fuxian Lake, Yuxi | collected 2017-12-25 | reverse complement strand
CCATTTGGAGAATTTGATCCAGTATTCTGATCTTGGAAGTCTGGCGGAATCATCAGAGTCGGATCTTCGGGCATATCTTCGGGAGCTGGGCGATATGTCACATCGATTCGCCGACAAGATGCTGGCGGGCAAATGAGTTGATTGTCAAGAGAACCAAATTCAGTCTTTGCTTCCCACATCTCCCAAAGCATCTTGGTTGGTTCAGCTCGTGAGCCGCTGCCAGAACCTTCGATGAACTTGAAGGTCAACTGTTTTCCAGCTGGAATATCCATCTTGAAAAACTTTTCTTGAGTGCGCGTATCGACGATTGTCACCGTCACTGGTCGAGTTGGCGTCGAGATGAATACATAGCCACGGCCTGTGGTGGGCAAGATGCCGCCGTCAGTTGTATAGCAACCCGCAAGCAGTGCCGTAGTCATTGTCAGTGCTGCGAAACAGTTGGAAATTGGGGTACGAATTTTCATAGTTGCCTTGATAAGGTTGTATGGTTTGGCAGTCTAGCAGTGGTTGAGTGTTTGGCGAGCCAAGACAAGTTCGACAAATTGTTTGCCGCGTTCCTCGAAATTTGTGTATTGCCCATAGCTCGCGCACGATGGGGAGAGCAACAAGATGTCGCCACTCTTCGCACGAGAGAATGCGGTTTCGATCGCGTTTGCAAGCGTTCCACATCGCAACGCCGGCGGGGCGGGGGCCAACATTTCTTCTGTCGCACCGATCGCATACAGCCCCGCCAATCGTGGCGCGAGATCTCGGATGGACGAGAGATCAATTTTCTTGTCATAGCCGCCCACAATCAGATGAATCCGCGAGATGTCTTCAAATGATGCGATGGCCAATTGAGTTGCCTCCGGCGTCGTGGCTTTCGAGTCGTTGAAGCAGCGCACGCCTTCGATTGTGCCGACAGATTGCAGACGATGTTCGAGACCTGGGAATGTGCTCAGCGCCGCGCGCGCCAAGTCGATGCGCGCAGGTTCGCCATCCATCTTCGCGCAGGCAAGGGTGATTGCCAATGCAATGCGAGCATTTCTTCGCTGATGCTCTCCAGGAATGGAAAGCGAAATCGAATTCGCACTTGGCGCATCAGCATCCCATCCATCATTCCACCAAGTGCCTGCGGAAGATTCTGATGCGCATCGAATCGCTTCTGCATTGCCTTCACAACCAAAGGACGAAATGAAAATATCTTCACTTGTTTGTTCTCGGCGAATCTGCGATTTTGATTCAATGTAATGCGCAACGCTTCCGTGCCAATCAACATGATTTGGAGCGATATTCGTCAGGGCGGCAATCTTCGGCGACCATCCGGCGGATCCACTCGCTTTGGAAAGCCACCAAAGTTGAGCGCTTGAAAGTTCCAGCACAGTCCATCCGCGATCTGAGATTGCCTGCGTTTCCAGAGGATTCAAGAGTGATCCTCCGATGTTTCCACCGAATCGAACATCTCGCCCCGATGCTTTGAGCGCACAAACGCTCATCGCAGTCGTTGTTGATTTTCCCGCGCTGCCGGTGATAGCAACCACTCGATTTGTGCCAAGCCGTTGAACAGACAAGCAAATTTCCGCAGTGACAGGAACTCCAGCTTCACGCGCAGCGTTGAGAAAACGATTTTCCCATGGGCGAGGAACAGCGGCATTGGCAACGACGAGATCTGTCTTTTGAAAATCGACAAGTTCGTGCGCGCCGAGTCGAAGAGTGATGCTTCCATCCGCAATCGCTGCAGCAAGCGGCGCAAGCGAACTGCGTAGTTTTTCTTCACTCGAAAGATCCGCAATCAGCACTCGAGCGCCAAGCGAATGCAACCATCGCACTACGCCAAGTCCTCCACCAAATTGTCCAAGCCCCATCACGGTCACGCGCCGTCCTGCGAACCATTCGTCGGGGTGATGTTGGAAGACGGGGGAATTCACAAATCGTTACCGTCGAGCAGAGTGAGTTCCACTGACAATATCGTTGCCCTGCGCGTCGATTCCAAGCAGATCTTCTCGGTAATCATCCGCGCTTCTGCGGCGGGTGATCGGACCATCTGCCGCCCCACGCAAGAATTGATAGACAATCTGCTGGTCTTCAGACAGATTTTTCGCCTCGCTCTCTGGCAACTTTCGAATGCGGTCAAACTCTTCGCGCGTGTCGATCATCAATACGCGTCCGCCATCAAGCATAACCATGCGGTCTGCGATCGTGAACGCAGAATCCATTTCGTGGGTCACCACAACGCTCGTCACACCAAAGTTGCGCGTCAACTCCAGAATGAGCTGGTCGATTTCGGCGCTTGTGACGGGATCGAGCCCTGCGCTTGGTTCGTCATAAAAAAGAATTTTCGGATCCATCGCCATTGCACGAGCAAGTCCAGCACGCTTCATCATTCCGCCAGAAATTTGCGAAGGAAGTTTATTGGCATGTTGACGCAGCCCGACAAGTTCCAGTTTCATCTTGACAATCATCTCGATTGTTTCAGGCGCAAGATCGGTGTTTTCCTGCAGAGGCAGGGCGACATTGTCTCCCACAGTCATAGATTGAAAGAGCGCGCCAGACTGAAAAAGAATTCCGAATTGTTTCTTGAGCGCATCGAATCCATCGCTGTCGAGCGATGCGATGTCTTGACCGAGAAGCGAAATTGTTCCGCTTGTCGGCTGATGCGATCCGATCAACAAGCGCAACAATGTGGTCTTTCCACATCCAGAACCACCCATAATGACAACAGTTTCGCCAGCTTTGATGTCCAAGTTCACGCCAGTCAAAACGGTTTGAGCGCCAAATTTTTTTACAAGGTCGCGAACGGAGATTCTGATTTCGTCGGTCGGCATGAAAAAATCCTTTTATGGCTTTGGGTTCGTTGAAGGCGTTTCAGAATCTGGAAAAGAAAGATCGCCAAGTTTGGCGTCATGAATCAGCAAACTCTTCAATTTCATGGAGAGGGCGCCCTTTGGATCGGCAATTTCAATCGCACAAGTTGCGCCCACTCTGCCATTGGCAAAATCCAATTGATACTCCGCAACAAAGGCTTGCATGGCTGAAGGCATCTTGTTGGGAGCAGAACTCTGATCTAGTGACGCACCAGTAAACGCTCCATATCGATCCTTCACTTCATCGAGAAAAGATTTGGCATCTTCTTGCGTGTTTCCATCTGCTGCTGAAAGCGCAAAGTGCGATTGGAATGCAGAGACATCGCCACTATCACCATCTTTTAGCGCCGTCTGAGGTCCAGTGAAGATTGGCATCAAGACGGTGTTGTATCCCTGATACGCCACGCCAATCTGCATCGCGGTTCCTGCCATACTGATGATGATCGCCAATATCGCAATCCAGCGCCCTGACAATGTGCGATTGGTTGTGGTGAAGACAACTGCAATTGCACCAGTCACGATTCCAGCGATCGTTGTCACTGGACAACAAAAGATCAGCGAGAGAATCAAAGAGGTGATCGCAAGTCGACTCACAGTGCGAGGCTGGGTGAATTCTTCGGATAGTGAGGGATTGGCAAATGTCATTACTTCGGCAGAGTATCAGGCATCGCCGAATCATCCTTTGGAGGGAATTTCATCGGCTGCTCGGTTTGCTTCGGATCCTGTTCAAGGGGTATGGTGATCTCGATCGAACGAATCCGGATGGTTGGAAGAAATGTCGCGGAGTCCGTGACTACATCGGTCGTCATTGAAGCGACGGTTTGAATGGTTGGGGATTCGAGCACCATCCGGAATTGCGCGGTGGACTTCATCGACAACGTAATTTCGGTCTGCGTCACGCTGCCAGTCTTCAGTGGTCCAAATCTTTCGCGCACTGTTTGTTGGAAGGCAAGAAGCGCCTTTGGATCGACCCCTGTCCACCAAACATTTGGGTCAACTGTTCCAGTTAGAAATTGGTCCATGGCAAGTCGAACTTCCGAATTCATTGCTGCACGGCCAGCGGATTGGAAGCGATCTCCGATTCCCCATGACAGAATGCCGATCACAAAACTGGCGATCGCACAGGTCATAGCCAGCCGACTTCCGACTAATTTTCCATTTGACACTCGAATGCGGCCATAGGAAAGCAGTCCTGCGATAACACCGAAGACTGCAGATGCTGGGCAACAAGCCAAAACAGTCAGTCCGAGGGCAAGAAGAGCAACAGGATCCAGCCGACTAGCCGGCTGAATTGGATTTTGAACAAGCGGATGTTCAGGTTGTTCAGTTTGCCTCAGGGGCAGAGTCCCCAACCAGCGAGGAGAATTGACAAATCGACCCCATCAACAGATCCACTGTTATTGATATCGCCAGTTCCCGCCCCGCCCCAGTTCGCGAGAACATCTGTGAGATCTGCGGCATCAACATATTGATCATTATTGACATCGGCTGGACAATTGACAACGCACGAAAGGAGTATCGATCCAGATCCTCCTGCGGACGCACCGCCGACTCGGATGAAATATGAATTCCCAATCACAGCGTTGAAGGTTGCAGAAGAATTTCCGTTGGCGCATCCTGTTCCATTGTCATTGCATCCAGCGACCGCCGATGAAGTTGATGGGCAATTCGTGTTGGAAACATAGGCGACAATCCGAGTGTCGAAAGCGGCAAGTCCACAGGTCGAAATAGTCGTCAACCCAGTGCATGATGCGACATATTTGAACCAGACATCTTTCGCAATGATTCCGTCGCTATTGGCGGTGCAGGAAGCAGGGATTGTAATTTCTGTGTTCGTCGCATCTGTGCTGTTGAATGCGGTTGTCCCAAGACCAATCGTGATGGCTCCCAAGCATTCGTCATTGGCAGGAGGCGGTGGTGCAACAACCACAAAGACGCTCACATCATCGATGAACCAATTGTCGCCAGTGTCATTTCCATCGGTGCGAAAGCGCAGTCGGAACTGGTTGTGACGAGCGCTAGTCGGGAGTGATTTGGTATAGGTGGTGAATACCGTTTGGTTTGTCCCGTCGGAAATCAGCGTATCGAGCAAAGTCCAATCGAGCACATTGTTGAGATATTCAACAATGAGAGTTTCGCCAGATTCAACACCGCTTCTCTGAACCTTATAGACCGCAGTCGCGGTGGAAGTTCCTCCAAGCAGAATGAAATTCGTTCTGACTTCGTCGTCGTCATAAAGACCTGCGCCAGTGGAATTGAGATTGAGCGAATTGACCGCACTCGGTTCATTCACAGCGTTTGGGTTCACACTGCCCCCGTCGTTGTAAGTCCATCGAGCCGTAGCAAGAGTTGTTGTCGCAAATGTCTCAGTGAATGGTGGAGTCACGGGAATTGGACGCACAAAGTCGCACCCGACAGAGTTCGCATGCGCGGTGATTTCCGAAACCGAAGATGGGTCAAGTTTCAGATTCGATCCAGAGATACCACCACAGCCTCCGTTTGAAGAGCACATGATGTGACATGCGGCTGTCCCTTGAGCATCACAATGTGTCGCATCCCAATTGTGTCCGAGTTCGTGAACAGAAAGAGAAATGCGAAAAGTCAGTGATGTTGTGTACCTACTTTCAACAACCCCATACTGCGCGTTATTTATTCCATTGCATACCACGCCGAGATATGCAAGTCCGATGGTTCCACCAGAGAAGTTATAGCCCGAAAACATATGAGAGATATCGCGATAAATTCCAGATTCAGGAGCGCTAGCCCACTTCGTCCCGAATTCATTTAAGCGTCCGTCGATGGTCGTTGATACATAAGGATCATTCACATCAGCGCGAATCACGACTGTTCCAAGTTCGAAGAAGATGTTGGCGTCGCGATCGTAGATGACATTGACATTGCTGACGATCAACTCGATGTCGTTGACAGTGTTTGCAACACTCGAACCATTCTTGACATAAAACTCGTTGTCTGTTTCGCAGGCTATCTCTACTTGGGAAGGGGTTGTCCCTGCAATGCCACCTTCATTTCCTGCGTTGCCCGCAGCAATCGCTTGCGAGAGCGGTGAGCGATATTTTTCGAGTGGGAAGCCAGGTTGGCCAAGCGCACATCCACGACCATCTGGAATTGCATCTTCCGCAGCGAAAGAAACATGCTGTCCATTTCGAGAAAGTTCGGGACGGAAATCGCTGAGTGGCTGAACGGCCCATGTCGTTTGGTCTTCGAGCTGAATGGTTCCACTGAATCCAGTTGGCAAGAGAGAGCCGACGACAGAAGTTCCTGGGCGACCAGCGAGAGTTCCTTTGTAAGTTCGAATTGCAGGCGACGCAACTTCGGTCAGCACGCCATTTCCTGTATCGACCAAGACCTTGAAGCGATCGCCACGAATAGATGTCTTGTCAAGAATAATTGTTGATGCACCACCATTGATCGGCACAGAGAATTCAATGTGCGCAGGTAGATCAGTTGGAAGAGCTGGCGTGAAGAGTTGGAACTGTGAGAGTTCCGCAATGGTCACATCGATTGCGCCAGGCTTTGTTGTTTTCTTTGAAACTTCGGCCCCAGCGTGCAGAGCGCCCAAGGCGATGATTGCGACCAAGGACATAGACAGGGCGCACGCAAAGCGTCCGAAGTGTGGGGTGTTCATAACTGAATAATAGACCGAGATTTGGCGAGTGCTAGAAAACATCAAAGAAATTGAAAGAAAACCGCTCGGCACAGGCCGAGCGGTTTGAAAAAACAGTTGAAATCAGATGAAACTTAACCCGTCCATGCAGCAAGAAGCACCGCGAGGTCGGGACCATCCGTGAATCCGTCACCGTTGGTATCTCCGCAAGTTGTACCCCAGCAGGCGAGAAGCGAAGCCAAGTCAACACCATTGATAGAACCATCACAGTTGAGGTCAGCAGGTGCACAAGGAGGGGTATATGGCGTGGGCTTGAATCCAAGCACCGGTACAGATGTTGCTGGACTTGTACTGGTTGCGGGCTTATAGATGCCAAGCGTAAGAACTGAGGAAGCACCTGTTGGCGGAGTGTTTGCATCAAATTCGAAGGTGTGCATCGTTGACCAGCGGATTGAATGGGCGACTGATTCACTTGCCGCTGTTGGGCATGACCATTTGAGTTCGCCACCCGAGTTTGTAGATGTCCATACTGCATTCGAAGCACTGTCGCCCGAATGGTTGAATGGGGCAGAATAAGTGATGTTCGAGACTGTCACGCTCGGATCAACTGGCACCGAGAAATAGCTTCCGTTGCGGTCGCTGTTGAAGTTCATAACTGCGTATGCATAGTGGTATGTGCCGTTGGAGTTTAAGAAGGCACGGCTTGCAACAATGAATCGTCCGTCGCCGGCGACGTCATAATCGCGAGTCGCAACATCTGCGTGTTGATTCTGCCAGTAGTAGATCGCCGGAACAGTCTGGACTGTAGGTCCAGTTAGAGTCAGGGGGTAACCAGTCGAAGTGGAATAAGTTGAGCCAACAGTGATTGTTCTATATGACGCGTTATTGGCGGAGTTTAGTGATGCTGCATCTTGGGGCTGGATATACATTCCTTCAACCACATACTTGGCGCCAGTGTTGAGAGTTGGATTGAGATCATCCTTTGGAACCGTGAGCCGGCAGCGAATATTTGTTGGATATCCACTTGGAGTAGCAGGGTTCGCATAGGTTCCAGAGTAAACGCCTGTCGCCGCATTGATTCCCCAGCGGGACTTGAGATCGCTTTGACTTCCATTGAGGCTCGAAGTGTATGGATCGGAACAGCCAATGCCCAAAACAGTTGGGCAACCACTTCCGGCTGGAGTGCAGGTTCCGCAGAGGTTCTCTTGAAGCGCGCAGAATCCATGCTTGACCCAACTCTGTCCGATTTGTTTTATGACGCCATTTTTAACTCGGTAGAGATTCTGAGGAATGACTGGATGTGTCACCTGTGGGTTTGGATTCCAAAGCAGTTGTTGATTTCCAATGTTGCAACTAGTAGTTCCGATGGCATATGCGACATAGGTTGTGCCGCCAGTCGCGGGCCAAATTCCCTGACCGTATGCGGAGATATTTGGAAGGGCGCCGACTATCACATCTGGGCCTGCCGCAACTCCACCATCATTCCCACCACCTGGAAGCGCAGTCGCATCCATCTGGCCGATGAAAACCGCTAGTCCACCAAGTCCAAGTGCTCCGATGATAGTTCCAGTTTTCACAGTAGTTTCTCCGTTTATAAAGTCTTTTCTTGGGTCTCAATACAGGTGACAAGATATAACACAGTGCTGAATCTGTAATCTCAAACAAGGATAGCCCCAAAAATAATGGTCGGCAACAAAACCTTTGAAAATTTACAAATTTCATATCTTGGCGGGCGGCGTTGTGGTTGACGGGCAGGAACTTCACTTTCCCAACACCTGAACAAGGTAGGTCAGATGCATAACCACCCCAAAAAGGAAGAAGCCCACCACCTAGAAAAAGGTGGTGGGCTGAAATCGCTTCCCAATAAACTAACCGAGTCGGGCTTTAGGCGCGACGACGGCGTCCGACGAGACCGGCAAGTCCTAGCAAGGCGATTGCGCCTGGAGCTGGTTGACCGATCGTGAAACTTCCATAGCCGAACTGGGCAATAGTTGATCCGAGGTATGCATAGCCAAGGGTCATATTTGCGGTGTAAAGATTGTTATCTTCGGCTGCAATTCGTGAAATCTGCATCAAGCGAACTCTTAAAGTTGTTCCGATGAGGTTCTGGGTTCCTGGGGTTGCGTCATACCAACCAGCGTTGACGTTTGGTGGAGCAATGCCACCTGCGAGTGATCCATATGTTGTGACGAACGATGGATCGAATGCTGTTCCCCAACCGTTGCCAATGTTCTGCATAGTGACAAAGGAATCGGTCAAAGATTGCGTGGAGCTCATATCAGAAGTAGATGCACCCCAAGTTCCAACGCTGCCAAAAACATCAGGGTAGCCGTCGCCGTCGCTGTCGATATCGCCGATGAAATTGTCATTATGAACAGCGTTCATAACGCCAGATGATCCAGCGGCAAGCTGATTGTTTTCTGGAGTTGAATCGGCCTTAGCGAAGTCGAACACATTCAAGACGCGCGTGGCGGAGGCATTCGCTCCAGCGCCGACACTGTTAAAATTCGCATAAATCTTATAGACGTTACGACTACCAACTGTGGTCATTTCAGAAGTCCAGCCAGTAAATGCTGCACCTGCGGTTGAGGAGATGAGCGCAACTGCGCTAACAAGAGCAAGAGATTTCATGTTTGGGAACCTTTCGAAAAATAGGGAAGCGATACAAGATCGAAACACGTCCCTTTTTCCAAGTTCTCCATAAGTAAAGTAGCCCCAAAAATTGGTGCGTCAAATTTTGGGGCAAAAATTTTAATGAATTATTTTGTTTACTCAGCGATTGCCAAAGCTTTGGAAAGCCCACCAGTTAGCAGCAGCGCCGATGCGGCAAAGACTTCAACATGGGCAGTTTTTCCGATAAATAAGCAGGCTTCTTGCTCGTTATTACATTCAAGCGCAAAAATGAGGTCGCCTGCGGTTCTGCCAATACACTGAAACAACTTGTTCTGGGCGGGAATTGCTCCGCTGGAGGAGGGGATTTCCTTGCCCATTATGGTTATCGGGCTCGCATTCGACTTTGCGTTGTTTGCTCTCTCGAATGTTCTGACCTCGTCAAAGAGCACTTCCACTTGGCGTCCGATCCATTTTTTATGAGTCGCGTGCGAAACTTCGGTCTGAATTGCGAGCAATTGGTTGTTTCGAAATCGCTTGACTTCTTCGGGAACATTGTCTTTCAATCGGTCGAAAGCAGTTGTTCCAGGCCGAGGAGAATATTTGAAAATGAAATTGTTCTTGAATGGAAGTTGATTGACGAGGGCGCATGTCATCTCGAAATCCTCGTCAGTCTCGGTTGGAAATCCAACAATGAAATCTCCAGCAAGGCAGAGGTCTGGCAACATCGCCATCGCACGATGTACGAAATCCAAATATTCGCCGACCGTATATCCGCGGTTCATCAATTTCAAAATGCGGTCCGATCCACTTTGCGCAGGCGCATGCAGATATCGGCAAATACGAGGAGAATCTCGCATCACACTTAAGATGTCGTCGCCAAAGTCGCGAGGATAACTGGTGATGAAACGAAGTCGCTTCAAAGCTGGCACTTCTTCGTGAATGCGTCGCAGTAGATCCGCGAAAGTCGTTGTTCGTTTGCCAGTGCTTGCCGCAGATGCGCGAAATGCCGAAAGCCCTGGACCAACTTGTGGCGCTTCGCGACCATCAATTGTCACCGCGCTTCCGTGTTGATATCGATAGTGATTGACCGTTTGCCCAAGCAAAGTGATCTCGATCACGCCAGCATCGACAAGCCGTTTGCATTCATCAACAATGTGATCGGGCGGGCGATGAACTTCCGCACCTCGAGTGTTTGGAACCACGCAATATGTGCAGAATTTATTGCATCCACGGGTGATTCGGACATAGGCGCTGTGCCGCTTGCCGCCGCTGGAATCTGGGTCAAATGCTCTGGAAAGATCGAGGTTTTCCAAGTTGTCTTCGGCCGCGGTAAGGGTGATGGATCGGCGGCTTCGATTGCCAGCGAGGGCCGTTCGATCAGCAAGCGCAAGTGGTTGCGCAAAATCCAATTCTTGAGCCGCATTTGATTTTCGAACATTGTCGATCAGTTGGGGAAGGCGGTCGAGTTCTCCAGGACCACACATCAAATCGACCTGCGGATGCCGACGGAAAAGATCTAATCCGTCGCGTTCGGCCATGCAGCCGATGACGCCTAAAATGAGGTTTTCTCCCGCTCGTTTGCGCGCGCTGATTACGCCGATTCGGCTGTACGCCTTCTGCTCGGCTTGCTCGCGTACGGAACAAGTGTTGTACAGAATGACCGACGCATCTTCGGGACGAGCGACGAAGCGATATCCCAGCGCGCTCAATTGTCCTTGGACAAGCTCGCTGTCGAGTTCGTTCATCTGACAGCCGAAAGTTTCGAGATAGACGGGCAACATTTGAAGGGACGAGAATACTCAATCGCAGGGCAAACTTTGTGGGATTTGCAGTCAGATGCCGATAGATGCAGGATGCTAAGAGCAGGACAAGGTATCGCTCTCTGTTCGATGTGCCTGTTGGTATTGGGCGTCGTCTTTGTCAATTCCGCCAGTCTTGATGTCAGCGGCGATAGCAAGACGACCCTTGACGCCATTCTCGGTGGCCGAGCGACACTCTTTGCGATCGCGTCTGCGTTGTGCCTGCTGATCGGATCGAGATTGCCAATTGATAAACTTCAAAATGCGCGGGGTGCGCTCAATCCAATCTGGTGGATCATCTTGGCGATCTTTGCGGGCATCGTTCTTGTTCATGTGCCAGGAATTGGTCGCGAGGTAAATGGCGCAAGTCGATGGATCAGTTTGGGACCTGTGACATTTCAACCGAGTGAGATCGCAAAGTGGGGAATGCCATTGGTCTTGGCATGGTGGTGCATTCGCCGAGGGGCGAAAATGAAAAGTTTTTGGGGCGGCTTTCTTCCGCCGATTGTTTTCACCGCAGTGGTCGCAATGGGGATCGCAGTTGAAGATTTAGGAACCGCGACGCTGATTATGTTGATCGCGTTGATCATTGTTGTCGCTGCTGGATGCAAATGGTGGCACGCCGCGATGTTGGCGCCGATGGCATTGATGGGATTTATTGGACTGATCATCGTCAGTCCGTATCGCATCAACCGCATCCTTGCATATGTCGATCCATATGCGGATTCGCAAGGGATTGGTTATCACATCATTCAGTCGATGGGCGCGATTTCTGGAGGCGGATTGACTGGTCGTGGACTTGGCAACAGCGTGCAGAAATTTGGATATTTGCCTGAAGGAACCACGGACTTTATCTATGCGATCATCTGCGAAGAGAGTGGAATGATCGGTGCATTTCTGGTCATTGCGCTCTATGCGTTTCTGCTGTGGTGCGGATGGTTGGTGATCGGCGCATTGAAAGATCGTTCGGTGGAGGGTGGTTTGATGTTGCGCGGTGCGAAGCAAGAATCACGACTCTCGCCATTTTGCCAACTTGTCGGACTTGGAATCTTGGCAACGATCGGATTTCAAGCGCTCATCAATATCTTGGTTGTCACTGGTTTGGCGCCGACCAAAGGCATCGCACTTCCGCTGATTTCTCGCGGTGGAACTGGATGGATGTTGACGTGTTTGTCTTTGGGATTGATTATGTCAATGGATCGAAAGATGGCGCGAGAGGATGCAAGAGCGAGAGCGGAGGATGGCGCAGGCGAGAGCGTAATGGGCAGTGTTGATGCAGGAGCAATTGTCCCAGAATGAGTAGCGCGTCACTTCCATTTCCCCACGGAAGCGGGTCTAGGATTCCCAAGAGTTCCAAGATGAATGATGACGCATCAACGGGTTTGCTGGGCAAAGTGATTATGCTTGCAGGTGGTGGTACAGGCGGTCACATTTCGCCAGGGCTTGCCATCGCCGAACGGATTCGAGCTCTTGATCCAAGTGCGCGAGCGATTTTCGCGTGTTCTGCTCGGTCCATTGACGCATCGATGTTGAGCGAATCTGGAGCTGAGTTTTCGGCTATTCGCGCCGAACCATTTTCGATGAACCCGCGCCGCTTGATGCGTTTTCTTGTGGGTCTTCGCCTTGCGCGCAAAGATGCGGACGCGCTCATTCGCAAGAGCCGACCAGATTGGGTTGTGTCTCTTGGCGGATTTGTCACGCCACCAGTTGTTGCCGCCGCACGCAAAGCTGGAATTCCAGTCTTGCTTGTCAACTTGGACGCAACACCTGGACGAGCGAATCGAATGGTCGCGCGATTTGCGACACGCACGGTCTCGGCTGTACCGGTGCCGAACATTCCAAACTTTGCAAGCGAGATCATCGGGATGCCCATTCGCAGAATCGCAATTGCGCCAGCATCTGCGGAACTCTGTCGCGCGGAATTGGGACTCGATCCCGCTGTGCGCGTGTTGTTGATCACTGGCGCATCGCAAGGCGCTCAGAGTCTGAATGAACTTGCAGTTCAATTGGCGCGATCACATTCTGGTCATTTTCGCGATTGGCAAGTATTGCATTTGTGCGGCGCGAATCCTCTTGGTGGCGTCGCTCGATACGAGCGTGCATGGCGAGAATCTGGAGTGCGCGCGGCAGTGATTCCATTTATGCATCGAATCGGTTTGGCGTGGGGCGCCGCGGACTTGGCGCTCAGTCGCGCTGGAGCAAGTTCGGTCGCAGAAGCGCAAGCAAATCAGATTCCCACAATCTTTGCGCCATATCCTTATCACCAAGATTTGCATCAGCGTGAAAATGCGATGCCTTTGGTTCTTGCAGGTGCCGCAGCAATGGAATTGGATCAGATTGATGCGCAGAAGAACATGCCAGGCCTTGGCGCATGCGTGCTGGATTTGATGCGATCCGCTGAGAAACGCTATGCAATGCGCAAGGCGCTTCAGTTGATGCCGCCGCCAGATAGCGCGGAGCAGATCGCAGAATTTGTCTTGCGTGAACGCGCGTTTCGGTCTTCCGTCGCAACGGCGTAATCTCTTCCTGTGCAACATTCCCGTGCGATCGCACATGTTGATCTTGATGCGTTCTATGCCAGCGTCGAGCAGATGGATGATCCCAGTTGCGCGGGACTTCCAGTGCTTGTCGGTGGTGAGGGTGCGCGCAGTGTTGTCTCCGCGGCGAGTTATGAAGCAAGAGCATTCGGATGTCGATCTGCGATGCCGATGGGCGAAGCACGTCGGCGGTGTCCAAGCGCGATCATTCGACCAGTTCGAATGCGGCGTTACCAGGAACTTTCTGATGTGTTTATGGATGTGCTGCGAAGTTTTTCGCCGTTGGTGGAATCACTTTCGCTTGATGAAGCCTTCGTCGATTTGTCCGGAACCCAACGGCTCTTTGGCGCACCTGCTGACACTGTTGTGCAAATCGTCGCACGCGTGCGCGAAGCAACAGGATTGAATTGCTCGATTGGATTGGCGCCATCAAAATTTGTCGCGAAGATCGCGTCGGATTTACACAAGCCGCGCGGAGTGGTGATCGTCGACAGCGACAGGTTGATGCAATTTCTCGCGCCGCTTGATATCGGGCGAATGTGGGGAGTTGGACCAGTTGCGGAGGAGCGATTTCGCAGACAGGGATATGCAATCTTCGCAGATTTGCAGCGGGTGAGTGAAGCGCAAGTATTTGGAGATCTTGGCGAGGCGGGTCGACACGCGTGGCAATTGGCGCAGGGGATTGACGCGCGTGATGTCGTTCCAGAACGAGCGTCGAAAAGCATCGGCCAAGAGGAAACATTTGAAAATGACACGCTCGATCTCGATCGACTGCGACAGGTGTTGCTTGGTCAGATTGAAAGTGTCGCGATTCGACTTCGCCGGCAGGGGCTTGTCGCGCGCAGCGTCACATTGAAGTTGAGATTCGCGGATTTTCAGACTGTGACTCGGCGAACAACTCTTTCAGCAGCGACGGATATTTCAATGGAATTCTGGTCGAGCGCGCGTTATTTGTTTGATCAGTGGGCTTCGAAAGAGGCGCAACCTCTGCGCTTGATTGGCGTCAGTCTTGGGGGTCTTGAAACGCAGACTGATATCGCTGCGCTCTTTCCCGATCCAGAGTTGGATCGACAGCGGCGACTTGATGGCGCGGCGGATGCGATCCGTGCGAAGTTTGGTGCGGAGGCAGTCAATCGAGCCGCGGCGATTGTGCGAATCGATGAGTGATCGAATGCGCTTGACTTGGCTATCCTCTATCGCATGATTCTTGCTATTTCTTCTCTTGACGCCTGGTTGACATTCGTCGGAACATTGCATCCTGCGGTTCTTCACTTTCCAATCGCACTTGGGATTGTCGCTGCGATTGTCGAGTTATGGGGTGCGGTGCGTCGTGATGCAGGGCCTTCTTCATTCGCGTTGACGGCGGTGTGGTTCGCCGCAATTGTTGCAGTGGTGACTGCGACGAGCGGATGGTTTAATGCGGAGTTCCTGAATCGCAGTCTCTCGCTGAATCTTTTTCTCCATCGCTGGATTGGGATCGCTGCCGCAGTTCTCTTGATGGCTCTTGCGATCAGCGGTTCAATCATTCGCGCTCGACCCAAGACCAGTTTGTCTGGAGCGTGGCGTATGGTGTTGCTGGCAACCGCCGGGGCTTTGGGATTCACTGGTCATCTTGGTGGATCGATGGTCTATGGCGATGGGTACATCACCGATGCGTTGTGGACTGCGATTGATCAAACTGAAAAGTCGCAGCGCGATGCAGCTGCGAATGCCGCGAAAGTCCAATTAGGAATTGCCCAGACGCCACAAATTGCAACTGAAGTTTCATCAACTGCCGTTTCGGAAACAGCGGCGCCCACGCCGGCGCCCACGCCAGCCGTATTGAGCGCTGGAGGAAAGGCGACTGTTGATTTCGGCAAACAAATCGTGCCAATCTTGAGCGCGAATTGTTATGAATGTCACGGCAACGGAAAGAGCAAAGGCGGCGTTCGCCTTGATGACTGGAAGTGGATGACGACGGAGCGAAAGGGCGAGTGGGCGGTGAAGCCCGGCGATCCAGCTGCGAGTTTGCTGTTGAGGAATATCGAATTGCCAGTGAGCGATGACTCCGCGATGCCACCGGATGGTGATCGGGTTTCACCTGCGGATGTTGCGCTGATTCGCGAATGGATTGTTCAAGGCGCATCCGCAGGAAATGGAATTTCGCCTGGTGCGGTCTCTGACAATCGTTGGACGTTGCCAGAGCGATCGTTGACTCCCGATGAATTGACTCGCATTCAGGCGCAGACTTTGGCGATGGCGAAGTTTGGAGTGACGGTGCAACCGCTTGCTCAAGGCAGTTCAAATTATGAGGCCAATGCCAGCCTCGCAGCTCCACCGATTGGTGATGCGCAGGTCGACAAGTTGGTTTCGCTGGCTGATTTTCTTGTTGTGCTGAATCTTGCCAACAGCGCGATTTCAGATTTGGTTGGATCAATCATCGTGCAATTTCAATCCCTGCGGGTCATTCGACTCGATCACACGCAAGCGGGTGATCAAGTTGCGGCACAACTTGCGGGAATGCCGAAGTTGGAATCGATCAACTTTGTCGCGACGAAATTGACAGATAGCGGACTCGCATCTTTGACGAAGCTGAAGTCGCTTCGACGACTCTATATATGGTCGAGCCAAACAACCCCAGAGGGATCAAAGCAATTTCGGCTTGCTCGACCTGATGTGCAGTTGATCGACGGTCAAGAATAATTTCCTCCAGAAATGTTGGGTGAGCTCTGCGAAAGTGGCGCAAGAATTTCCCGCAGTTTGTGATGTGCCTCTCCCGAGGATTTTCCATCAATTGTGGTCCTTGGAGGTTCGGAGATCGAGGAAGCATCCAAGTTTGTGTCGGGCGCCAATGGTTTTTGTTGAAATGCGATTTGCTGCGAGAGCATGAGCACTCCAGGGTCGGCACCAAAGGTCGTGTGTGATAGTGGATCCTCGCACCACACTTTGAGTTGTGCGCAGGCAGATTTCCAAATCGCTTCTTCGGCTGAGCCCACAACCGCGCGAGAAAGTCCTGCGTTGGCAATATCCAAAGCGGCCCAAAATCGACCAGTGCCTGTCGCAGCCAAACATGCAGGCGTCAGCGAATCGTTGGTCAATTCGTTTGCGGCAAGCGCGTGGCGAAATCGGATTGCGTCCACTGCAGAAACAGGCGCGTGACCCAAAGTGAGTGATTCCGCGAAGGTTTCCAGCGCGGCAAGATCATGATTTCCGAGGGAATCGTTTCTGCGAAGTTCTTGCGCACGAGAGATGGTCGACATCAGATTTGCTATATCTGCGCGCATTGCGAAGGCCCAAGCATTTGCCGCGAGTCGGGCGCGAAGCAACGATTTGCCAGAGTTGGTTGTCGAATCAATTGCCAAATCTTTTTCATCGAAGTCGATGGGGGAAAGTGTTGGTGAAGAAGATGAACCTTGTGCTTGACGAATTCGCGTGATCGCGTCGACCCATAATGACTGCGTGGATTGAGAATCAATGTTCGATGGCGCATCGGTGGAGTCTTGGGCAAACGAATGCAACAACGCGTGTGCGACTTCTTGATTGTTGATGACAAGCGCAATTTTCTTGGGAAGAAAAGTTCCAGTTGGTATTCCCAAGCGTTGATCTTGAGAGGCTTGGAAAGAGATCGTCACGACTGTGTCGGCGGCGACGATTGGCACGTTGACCATTGGTCGCCCAATTGGCAAAGTGTTTCCATCGACTCCATCCGCTTTTACTATGAAACCAGCGCGCCGAATCGCAGCGCCTTGGCGAAGTGTGATGGAGAGAATCCATTCGCTTTCATTCGTGTTAGACCAATGAATGATGCGCGGAGTCGAGCGCTCGGTCGATTCGAAATGAAGTGTTGCTGTATCTGGCAGAATGAGCCCATCGCGTCGTGCCCAATGCCATGCACGCAGAGTGTCGAACAAGTCGTACGCATCTCCAACATGGTCGAAGATGGGCTCTTGCGCTGGCCACTTCATTGACCAGTCAGCAGATTCTTGAACCACTCGAAGGCGCATCAATTCATTGTTCCAACTTAGAAGTGTTCGGTCGGGCGGCATAGGGAAATCCACTCCGCGCTGCGCGAGATTTGGTTCGTACCACGCGGTGAGCATTTTTGTTTCCGATGCACGGACATCACATTCCCATTCAATCGCAGGCGGAACTTCCGATCCTGCGGCGAAGAGCCTCTGCGCGAGATAGGAAAAACGAATTGACTTGTCCTGACGCTTTATCAGAGCGCACCCATCAAGAATTTTCTGCGGAGTGTTCTCCGTGTCGAGTGTCAATGCGGTCGATCGCCCATACGCGTCGTCGAGAAGTGCCATCCAATGCGATGGCGGCTCGCCTCGCATAATGTCGTTGATGAGCAAAGCTGGCGCAAGAGACCAATCGACAGAAAGTTTGCGCCCAACCAACATTGCATGATCCTCTTGCGCGAAGTTTGCTTGCATATTTTTTATGACATCTATGAATGCTCCGTGGAGGGGAGTGCGCGCATCTGCCGGCACTCCCTCTCCCGAAACCACTTGGGTCGAAACCACTTGCTCCGACGCGCGCCCCGCCGCCGCCTGCCCCACACAGGCGACGCACGCGGCATAAATGCCGAGTTGCTTGAAAAGTTGTGTATCTTTCAACGAATCGCCAGCGCGAGAGCTGCCTCTGCCGAGCCTGATGCCGATCCATTTTCATCGACTGTAACGGCAGTCGATGTGACCACAGTTCCAGACCAATTCGCTGTGATTGGCAGATTTGTCAGAGCGCAATACGTTCGATCTGGCATGACAACGAAAGTCAGCGCTCCAGATGCCGCACCTTGACCGTTCACCGTCCAACTTGATTGGGAAGAGATCGTGCCGCTGGCGTGTGAACCTGCAAGTGCAACTTGGGCGCCGAAGTTGCCATCAATCTTGGAGAGTTGAGTGACATTGTCATATGAGACCGTTCCGCGGATTTCCAAATTTGAAAGTGATGCCCTGGCTCTCCCACGGCTCATCGCCACTCCCGCTGCTGTGGCAATTGAAGATGCGCTGCATCCCAATCGTGCCGCACAACTGTCACCGATTCCAAGGCCGCCACTTCCAACCGCAGAAAGCATAACTGAACGTGTGCAGGATGGTAATGGCCCGCTCCAAGACTCCTTCCAGCCCCCTGTGAATTGTGCAATTCTTGATCCAGATCGGCTTCCGGCATGCCAGAAGTAACTGGTACCATTCATTGAAATGCAAGCAGTTGCCGAAGATTCCGTAGCACCAATGTGATAACTGGTATTCCACCCAACGAAATTTTCAGATCCTGCCCAAGCACCATGCGACGGAGTAGTTGGATTTAAAAGTGGAGCTCGATTCACTCGAATCCATTGGCCTGGGCCACATTGACAAAGTTGCTGAATGGGATCTTCTGGTTTTTCATTCGGATCGTCACAGAGCCGTTCAATGTTTGGGCAGGGCGGTGGGCCTTTGTGCGGATCATCGGTCAATCGGGGGGATGCACCGGTGGATTGAAAAATTGCCAAAGACGCCGCGACGGCGAGCACGGCATGACGCCAAGCGTGCACGCCAAAAACTTGAAGACCAGAAGCCTGAAGACCAGAAGCATTTCGATTTTCACTGCGATTCATAGAAGCCTCCTTTTCCTTGCGGATTTTCATGCAAAAGACAGGCGACGCCGCTTGCTTCATCTGCACGGGAGGCACAATATGAGCCCGCCGATGAGGACTTAAAAAAAGAGTCTATTTTTCTTGGCAGAATTCTTGGCAAAATTCTTGGCAAAATCCTCGGCAGAATTCTTGGCAGAATTCTTGGCAGAATTGTTCGAAGACCTCGCCTATGTTCAGGGGATGGCCATCAAATTGGCAAAGCGTTCATCAAAATGTCCGCGCTCAATACTCAAGACTGCGGCGGCCGATTTTGACTTTGAGCGTATGGATTCGATCCTTCCTGAGACTGCGTGTTGCCAGCATTCGACTGCGGGTTGGACGGGAGCGCAGCGTTGCCATTCGAATTCGACGAATTTCCAGGCGTGGGCGTGTTCGAAGAACTATTGACATCGGACTCGATACCAGCAAGCCCTTTCTTGAACTCCACGATGGTCCTGCCCACTGAACGACCAAGATCTGGCAATCGTCGCCCAAAAATGAGAAGTCCCAAGACAAGCAGGATGCCAAGTTCCCAACCAGAAAAGCCCCAAGCCAGTGTTAGTGCGAGAATGTCGGTGTGAAGAAGTGTCATAGATTTTGCTCCAAAGTTTATTCCTACCGAAAGCATACACATTGGTTCGATTCAATCACTGAAATCCCTTGGGATTTGGTATCCTAAAAGAATGCAAGGATGCAAAAACATTATCGGCATTTCTATTCTCGCCCTCGCCAATTTTGCCTTCCAAGGCTGCGAGACTCCTCCGGAACCTACTCCAAACGCAGATTATGCCCATCAGCTTGCTCCTGGTGAATGCGCGCTGCGAAAACTTGGACCAGGCGAAGCGTGGCCAGATTTGACTGGCGCGTGGAAATCGCGCGACGCATATTTGCAAGAAGCTCTTGCGCAAGATCAAACGTGGTACGAAAGTCCATCGAGTCGATCTCGTTTTCCACAGATGTTTCCCTTTCCTGATGTCTGCACTTGGGATCAAGCATCGTCGAGCATCATCGCCTTCCGTCAGATTCTCAACGACAACGCGGATCAAGCTGCATTCGATAGTGCATTCAAACAAATGTTTGATTGCTGGCAGACCAAAGGTTGGAATGGAAAAGGCGGTGTGCTCTTCACTGGATATTTCTCGCCAGAATTCAAGGCGAGTTTGACAAAGGCTCCAGGATTTGAATTTCCAGTTTATAAGCGGCCCAAGGATCTCGAGACCGACCCAGTCACTGGACAAGCAATTGGTCGACGCATTTCCGAAAGTGAAGTTGTGCCTTGGCCGAGTCGCGCGGAAATTAATTCCAGCGGAATGTTGAAAGGATTAGAGCTTGCATGGTTTCCTACCGCACTCGATGCGTACATCGTGCAAATCAATGGAAGCGCGAAACTTTTATTGCCAGGCGGAAAAGTGATGTTCATTGGATACGCCGGCGCAACGGATGGCGAATATGTCGGGCTTGGCGCAAGTCTTGTGAAAGAGGGAATGATTCCCGCAAATCAACTGAACCTCTCCGCGATTCGCAGGCTCTATGAAAAAGATCCAGCGACTGTGGAGAAGTTGATCGACCTCAATAATCGGTTCGTGTTTTTTCAGAATTATGACGGGAAAACATGGCCTGCAGGCAGTCTTGGGGTGAAGGTCACGGACAAGGTGACTGTCGCGACGGATAAGAGCGTCTATCCACCAGGTGGATTGATGTTTGTCGACACGCAAGCAAGCACATATAGCGGATCCAAGCAACCATTCCAAAGATTTATGCTCGACCAAGACACTGGCGGAGCGATTCGTGCGCCAGGTCGCGCGGATATTTTTATGGGAATTGGTCCATCTGCGGAAATTCTTGCTGGCGGTCAATACTGCGAAGGCACGCTTTACTATTTTTTCCTGAAGCCTGAATATGTTTCGCAGTATCCGCTTCCAGCCAAGAAGGCGAAAGCACCGCCGGCTGGAAAAACAGGCTAATAGTCCCGGCGGACAAAGATCACGGTTGCAAGACCGAGAACGATTCCTTCGAAGACGAGACTTGTTCCCAAGACCCACCAAATCGAGTGGGATTGTTCGTCTGCTTTCACTGCGCGTTGGAATTCGCCACGCTTCACACGCTTGGGGCCGAATGCCTGTTGAGGTCCACGCTCGGAGTCTTCATTTCGACTTGGCATCGATGCGGAGTCGAGGAGCCACCGATCAAGAAGTTTCAATGTATCGGTGGTCTTTGGCAAGAATGTCTTGACGCCGAAGAACCAGAAATGAGCTCGCTCCCATGTTGGACGATTTGCAAGTGTCTTCTCCAAGTCACTCGTCAGTTCTTCAAGCTTGTCTTCATCAACAGGATCATCGGTGTTCGCTAATTCAGCTTCGATCTTTGTCGCTTCCATTTGATTTGCGATGCGTCCACTGTTGACGATTGATTCTGAGATGTTGATGGTGAAAATGATCGTCCACGCAAGGAGTGTCAAGATCAGCGATGCGACTGACGATCGAGTCAAGACTCCAATGAACGCGCACATACAGAAAAGAAGGCTGTAAAAGAAGGTCACGATGGGAACTGCGGCGAAGAGAGTCCATTCCCACGCGCCGCCTCGCACACCGATGACAAAGAAACTTGCGGTCGAAAAGACGAAAACTTGCAGCGCCGCGAAGAGCAGACCTGTGCAATACTTTGTCAGAAAAAGTCGCGTGCGAGTGATTGGCTTTGCAAGCAGTAGATCGATCGATCCTGGCGCGACAAGATCGGGGATGATTCCGCAGGTTGTCACCAATGCCAGCAGCGTGGAAAGAACACCGAGCCACCAATCGACGCCGAGATTGACAAAGAGCAATTTATAAAAAGTTTCCGGCGAAGTCGTATTCGTGCTGAACATCGGACTTTCAAATGTCCATCCGAGAAAACTGATTCCAGTTTCGTTGATGCCCAAGCATGCGAAAAGTCCGACGACGAGCAAACTGATCGCAAGCGCGAGCCAGAATATTTTTCGAGCGCTCAGCTCGCGATATGCCCCAACGAAGATCGCAATCGTTTGCATCATGTCGCAGCTCCGGGGCGATAGATCAATCCCGTTGTCGGATCCGTCACCGCGCGCATGAATAAATCTTCGAGCGATTCGCGTACGGATTGTGCCGCAACCACGGTGCGCTGTTCGGAGCGAAGCCGATCCAAGATCGGCTGTGCGCCAAGTGCATCGAGTCCAAGGAAGACAAGTCTGCACGATTCGCCTTGAATTCCAGCGGAAAGCATCTGTCCTGCGGGGATCATGCGGACACTGGCAGATTCTGCGCACCACGCTGGTGCAGAACCTTCGATGACAATTTCGTATCGCCGACTTGATGAAGTGAGCTCGTCGATTGTTCCCTGTGCAACCAAGCGTCCTTGCACCAGAATCGCAACGCGACTGCACACATTTTCGATCTCGGAGAGCAGATGCGAATTCAAGAGCACCGTGCGTCCTTCGTCGCGAATACCGATCAGCAGGTCGCGAATTTCGCGACGCCCAACGGGGTCGACTCCATCGGTTGGTTCGTCGAGTACGACGAGTTGTGGATCATTCACCAACGCTGCGGCCAATCCAACACGTTGTCGCATTCCCTTGGAGTAAGAACCAAGAGGTCGATCTTTCCATCCACCCATTCCAACACGGTCAAGCAATTCGCTTGCGCGTTTCTTTCGAGTGGGTCGATCGACCTTCGACATCGCGCCGCTGAATTCCACGACTTGTCGTCCAGTCAGATATGTCGGAAAGCGGTGGTGTTCTGGCAAGTATCCAATTCTTGCAAGTGCGACAGGGTCGCCGACGGCACGATTCAAGACAGTTCCTTGCACAGTGTCGGGTCTCACGATTGTCATCATTATTTTGACGAGCGTGCTTTTTCCCGCGCCGTTGGGACCAAGAAGTCCGAAAATTTCTCCCGACCGAACTTGAAGTGTCACGCCTTGCAGCGCGCGAATTTTTCGCCCGTATGTCTTGTGGACATCGGTCAAGTCGATTGCCAAATCATCAGCAGAGTCGACGATTGCATTCTGTGCAGAAATTATGGATCGCAATTCGCTCACTTGGTCGTTGACGCACCAGAAGTTTGCGGCATTTGTTTGGCCGCGGCAGACGAAAGATCGCGTCCGCGATCACGAGCAGCTCGGAGCGCGTCATGCATCATCGATTGAAATCCGTGAGATTCGAAGATCGCCATCGCGGCGCTGGTCGTTCCGCCTTGACTTGTGACCATCCCACGCAACTCCGATGGTGTTCGTTCGCCGCGGGCAAGAAGCGTTGCGGCGCCGAGTAGTGCTTGGCGAACAAGACGATCAGCGGTGGAGCGATCGAAACCAAGTCGCACGGCGCTTTCAATCATTGATTCAGCGAGCATAAATAGATATGCGGGGCCAGATCCGCTGGTTGCAGTTGCGGCATCAAACATTTTTTCTTCAATATGAACAGTCGTTCCCATCGTTCCAAGCAATCGAAGGACAAGATCGCGGTCGCCATCAGAGCATTGAGGAGAGTATGCGTATGTGGTCACTGCCAAACCGATTTGCGCCGCGACATTGGGCATACAGCGGACGCAGCGCAGATCATCACAGAATGCTTCTTGAAGACGAGCGATTGAAACTCCTGCCATGACCGAAACCACCATCGTGCTTGGTTGCAGTGTGCCGATTTTCAATGCGAGTTCAGGAAATGATTGAGGCTTGACGGCGATCGCAATCCAAGAAGCATTGGAAAGTGTGGAGGGATCGTCGGTAACAGTGCATCCGAGTGCGGCAGCGCGTTTTCGAGCCAATGGATCTGGATCAAGAACAAGAATAGATGCTGGAGAAAGAAGATTGGATCGAAGAGCTCCAGCAACAAGAGCAGAGCCCATACTGCCAAAGCCAACAACAGCGAGAGAGTCGGACATATTGAAACAATAGCACGAATGGTAAGATTCGCACCATGTCTAAAAGCAATTCTGGAGCGGTCGCCACGCTCGATTTCGAACAGCCAATCGTTGAGATCGAGCGGCAAATCGCAGCCCTCGAGTCACGAGCGGAAAGCGAGGGTGTTTCCGACGAGTTGGCAACGCTTTATACGACTCGCGAAACAATACTTACGAAGACTTATTCTGATCTTTCTGCGTGGCAGACCGTCCGAGTCGCACGCCATCCGGCGCGTCCCCAAACTTTGGATTATGTGGATTTGATGTGCCGCGATTTCTGCCAATTGCACGGCGATCGGCGATTTGCCGATGATCCTGCAATCGTTGCGGGCTTCACGAGAATTGGTCCTTGGAAAGTGCTGTTGGTTGGTCATCAGAAGGGGAGGACAACCCCTGAACGAATCGCTTGCCGCTTTGGATGTGCGAATCCCGAGGGTTATCGCAAGGCGCTTTTAAAAATGAAACTTGCAGAGAAATTTAAGTTGCCCATTGTGACTTTGGTTGACACGCCCGGCGCATATCCAGGAATTGATAGCGAGCAGCGGGGACAGGCCGAAGCAATCGCCGTCAATTTGCGAGAAATGAGCCGACTTCGAACGCCGGTGGTGACAGTTGTGATCGGCGAAGGCGGGTCGGGCGGCGCGCTGGGTATCGCCATCGCTGATCGAGTTGCGATGCTGGAGAATGCCTGGTATTCGGTCATTTCTCCAGAAGGATGCGCTGCGATATTGTGGAAAGAAGCGAACGAACGCACAAATCCGCTTGCCGCAAAGGCGTTGGCGTTGACGGCCAAAGATAATCTTGCAAATGGACTGATTGATCATGTGATTCGCGAACCGGTCGGCGGTGCGCACCGAAATCCCAAAGCGACAGCTGCGGCCGTTCAGGGATGGATCGTCGAGCAACTTGGCGAATTGGCTCGTCTTGACAGCGAAACGCTTGTGCGTCGGCGATACGAGAAATTCCGCAGGATTGGCTCTGCACGCTCGAAGACATAAATTGGCTGCAGGTGGACTGAAGCGGACTTCGACAGATCGTCATTGATCATTCAGTTTGACTTTTGCTAAAATTACGATAAAATACGATATTTCTGCCCTGTGCTTTGACCAAGTTGAAATCTATCAGGAGCGGAGATTCAGATTTTTCGCAGATTCTTATTCGACCCCAACACTGAAGGAACCTTATGTCGTCAAAAAAGAAATCTTCTTCGGACGAGAAGAAAAAGAAAAGTGACCCAAAGAAGGGGGCTTCCAAAAAGTCTGGATCCAAGTCTGGAATCAAGTCTGGATCCAAGTCGACTTCAAAAGCAAACGCGAAGTCCGCAGTAAAGCCAATGCCAATTGTTGTTGGCAAGAAACAACCACCGCCGACTGCTCCGCAGTTGACGAAGTTGCCGCCGCCAAAATTGGTTTATGTGATGCCCAAGAGCATCGTCGGAGAACCGCCGCCACCACCAAAGCGTTCGAAGGGTGCGCCACCTCCAGTCATCGCAAAGCCAAGAATGAAGGCGAAGCCCGCACGACCGAATGATCGTTCGAAGGAGCCGAAAAAGAAAATCGATTTCGCAAACGCGATCACTGTTGGTGCCGCTGCGGCAGAAGTTGCTTCTGCCCAGAAGACGCAGACGGGATTCGTGATCATCAATGGTCGCCGAGTGCGCGTCATTTCTATGAAGGGGATCAAGGTTCCCAAGAAGAAGGGCGTTGCAAAGGCTGCGAAGGCTGCTGCTGCTCAGGCAGAAGCGGCGAAGAGCGTTTTGAAATTGGGGCGGACGAAATTGTCTGACCGAGATCTTGAGAGATATCACGCAATGTTGTTGAAGGTGCGTATGGAATTGGTTGGTCGCGTCGAACTGACGGAAAAAGAAGCACTCAAGAGCAACGACGGAAATCTTTCGACCATGCCGTTGCATATGGCCGACATCGGAACCGATACATTTGAGCAGGATTTTGCCTTGGAATTCGCACAGTTGGATCGCAATTCCGTGCACGAAGTTGATGATGCCCTCGCACGAATCAAGGATCGCACATATGGGTTGTGTTTGATGAGTGGACAAGCAATTCCAAAGGGTCGCTTGGATGCAAAGCCTTGGGCGCGGTACACGGTCGAGTCCGAACGAATTGCTGAACGATCTCGGGGTCGCGTGTGAATCGAGAAGGGCTCGCATCGGAAGGTTCTTCTGATCTCGCGTCTGATCTCGCGTCAGTTCCAGCTTGGCGATCGACGAAAGCTTGGATCACGCTTTTATTGGTATTGATCGTTGCGCTCGGCGTTGATCTCTGGACTAAGTCAGAAGCCTTTGCGAAAGTGGCAGGATTTCCCGTGGTGCTCGAACCTCGTGACGCTGTCTCGGATCCTTCGTATCGAATTCCGTGGCACAGTGGAGTGCGTGCGATTTCGCCGGACTTATTGGATTTTCATCTGGTCATCAATCACGGCGCTGTTTTTGGTATCGGTCAAAATGCGCGTGGAGTTTTTATTGGATTCACTTTGATCGCAGTTGCGGCGGGGGTTTTTATTTTCGGTTGGTGGACTCGAGCAAGAGCAACATGGGCGCACATCGCGATTGGTTTGATTCTTGCGGGAGGGATTGGCAATCTGTATGACCGCATAAATTTCGGTGCGGTTCGCGATTTTCTTTATATGTTTCCGCGCAGAAATTTGCCGTTCAACTTGCGCTGGCCAGGTGGAAGCGCAGAAATTTTTCCGTGGGTTTTCAATGTGGCAGATATGTTGCTCTTGATGGGGATGGCTCTCTTGTTGTTGCACTCACGCCGTGAAGACCGTCGGCGTGAAGCGCTTGCCAAGAAATCAAGGAACGCGGGTGAGGTCACTCAACCCCAAACGATTGGGGAGTGAGTCCAGCGCAATCGCGTTGTCGATGGAAAATGGTGCGCTCCATGTGCGCCGAATCGAAAGACAATGTCCGCCAGTGCCGAGCGCTCGGCCAAGATCGCGAGCGAGACTGCGAACATAAAAACCTTTGGCACAGTGAATGTCCAGCGTGACGAGTGGCCACGCAAAATCTCGCATCGCAAGCGCGTGCACTTGAGCGGGACGTGAGACGGGACTCGCAGGGGGTTCAGGTGATGACTCTGATTCGATGTTCGCAGAAGATTGTTTCATCGCACGACGCGCGATGTCGTATGAGCGACGACCCGCGATTTTGACGGCGCTGAACGCGGGAGGAGTTTGCATGATGGATCCGCGGAATGCGGTCAACGCGCTTTCAATTTCGGATTCTGTTGGAGGACGATCGATTGGAACGTTGATCATCGCGCCTTCGCGATCGTCGGTTGCCGTGAATGCGGAGAGGTCGATCACCGTCTCATATTTTTTATCACCGCCCATAAGTTCTGCGAGCGTGCGAGTGAAACGTCCCAAAGCGATTACTAAAAGGCCTGTTGCAAGTGGATCGAGCGTTCCAGCGTGACCACAACGAACCCCGCCTGCGGCGCGACGAACCCGCTCGACCGCTCGCATACTTGTGGGACCTTCCGGCTTGTCGATGAGGAGAATGCCCTCGAGAATTGGCTCGGTGTTGTCGGGAATGCTCATCACGCTAGACTAGCCGTCCCTGGACAGGTGTCCGAGCGGTTGAAGGAGCAGCATTGGAAATGCTGTATACGGGCAACCGTATCGGGAGTTCGAATCTCCCCCTGTCCGTTCAGGTGATTCGCGTGTCGTGCGCGTCGAGCGAAATAAGTTCGTCGCGCACGACAGATGTAGTGAATCCTTTGATTCAACGGGCTATAGCTCAGCTTGGCTAGAGCGTTTGACTGGGGGTCAAAAGGTCGTGGGTTCAAATCCCGCTAGCCCGACTCCTCGCTTCGAATCGGAAGGCCCGAGCGCCTTCCGATTCGGCGCTACGGGGTCGGTCTACTCACGTCGGCTTCGCCGACGTGTTGCGTTCTCGCCTGCGTTCTCGCCACTCGTTCTCCGGTGCGCACCGAGTGCGCCCGTCGAACTCGTGACTCGCCCGCAGCGGCTCGCCCGCGCGTGCTATGGTGCCTCAGCGCTGCGCGCTGAGTCATCAAATCCCGCGTTCTCGCCCGCGTTCTCGCCGATCGCGTTCTCGCCCGCAGCCGCTCGCCTGCGTTCTCGCCGATCGCGTTCGGCTGCAAGCAAGCTTGCGCCGCCCGCTCCGGCTCGCCCGCGTTCGCCGTGCGCACCGAGTGCGCCCGTCGAACTCGTGACTCGCCCGCTCCGACTCGCCCGCGTTTAGAATTTCAGCCATTTCCGTCTATAGTGTCCATCTGATGCGATCCACCTTTCTGCCATTTTGCCGCCCCTCAATTTCAGAAGAAGACATCGCCGCAATTGGCGATGTCCTGCGCAGCGGATGGATCACAACCGGCCCGCGCGTCACCGAACTTGAACAAATGATCGCCGAGCGCACCGGCGCCAAAGAAGCCATTGCCGCAACATCCGGCACAGCTCTGATGCACCTCACCCTGCAAGCGATGGGAATCGGACCAGGCGATGAAGTCATCGGCCCATCCATGACTTGGGTCTCGACTCCAAACATGATCGAAATGCGCGGCGCGCGAAATATTTTCGTCGATGTCGACCGCAATACTTTGCTCGCATCCGCGGATGCGATCGAAGCCGCAATCACCCCTCGAACGCGATTGGTCATACCCGTGCATTACGCCGGCGCTCCAGTGGATATCGATGCGATTCGCGCACTCTGCGCAAAGCGTGGCGTGCCAATCTTGGAAGATGCCGCGCACGCAATTGGAACTCAATACAAGGGCCGCGAAATTGGCGGCGGCGATCCCGCGATTTTTTCCCTGCATCCAATCAAGAACATCACATCTGGTGAAGGTGGCGTGCTGACGACAAATGACACAGAACTCGCCAATCGAGTGCGGCGTCTTCGCTTTCACGGTTTGGCCGTCGATGCGAACGATCGCCGTCAACAAGGTCGTTCGCCGCAAGCTGAAGTGCAAGAGCCGGGCTATAAACAGAACATGGCGGATATGAACGCGGTGCTTGCAGTTCGTCAGATGCCACGGTTGGATTCGTTCATCGAACGACGCGAAGCAATCACACAACTCTATCGAAGTCGTCTCGCTGAAGTTGATGGCATCTTGCCGATGACAGATCCAACATGGTCGCATCGACACGCGCGTCACCTCTTTGTTGTGCGCGTCGACGAAAAAATTTGCGGTATGGATCGCAATGTTTTTATGGAAGGACTCAAGGCGCGCAATATCGGCACAGGGATTCACTTCTTGGCGTCGCATGGTCAAAAGTGGTATCGCGAAAATCGGCCAGAATGGATGGGGAAACTTCCTAATACCGAGTGGAATTCCGCTCGTATTTGCACAATTCCATGTTTCCCAGATATGACCGACAAAGATGCGAATGATGTGATTGACGCAATCAAAGAGACACTCGCAGGCGCGCGCGCGACCGTCAGTGGAGGCATTCGATGAGCGCGGAGAAAACATCAGTCACAGTCGTGATTCCGGTCTACAACGAGAAGGACAACATTCCTGAATTGCTCGAGCGAACCTTGAAAGCCTGTCGCGCGCTTGGTCGTGCGGGTCGTTCGTGGGAACTCATTCTGGTCGATGATGGAAGTCGTGACGGTTCATCTGAAATGCTTGCGGAAGCTGCGCGAGATAATCCTGGTGAAATCAAAGCGCTCTTGCTGAATCGAAATTATGGTCAGCACAACGCGATCCTCTGTGGCTTCGGCGCGGCGCAGGGCGACATCTTGATCACCCTCGATGCAGACTTGCAGAATCCTCCAGAAGAAATCGGAAATCTAGTTGCGAAGATTGACGAAGGCTTCGATGTTGTTGGTTCGATTCGACAAGATCGCCAAGACGCGCTCTTTCGAAAAGTATTCAGTGGCATCATCAATATGATGGTGCGAAAATCAACCGGCGTGAAATTGCGCGACTATGGATGTATGCTTCGCGCCTATCGCCGCCGCGTCGTTGATGCGATGTTGAGTTGCCGCGAACGGCACACGTTCATTCCTGTCCTTGCGAATCTCTTCGCCAAACGCGTCACTGAGATTCCTGTTGGTCATGCGGAGCGCGCGCGTGGCACAAGTAAATATTCGGTCTTGAACCTGATCAATTTGCAGTTCGATCTCTTGACATGCATGACAACTGCGCCGCTTCGAATTCTCTCATGGATCGGCGCAGGAATCTCCGTGCTTTCCATCGGATTCGGCGCACTGCTCTTGGTCTTGCGTTTGGTCTATGGAACCCAATGGGCAGAAAATGGAGTCTTCACACTTTTCGCTGTTGCCTTCTTCTTCATCGGCGCACAATTTATCGCGCTGGGATTGATGGGTGAATACATCGGGCGAATTCATGCCGATGTGCGCGAGCGTCCGAGATATATCGTTGATCGGGTTATTGGCGAAACGCTTGGCGAATATCATTCGACCAAAATTGCAATGGCGCGAGTTGCGCGCGAGAGTTGACATAAAGGAGTTTTCAATGCGAACTGTTGTTCTTGCTTACCACGAAATTGGCGCCGCATCTTTGCAGGAGGCGATCCGCAGCGGTTTGAATGTTGTCGCTGTCTTCACCCATCGTGATGATCCCGCCGAAGGAGGCTGGTATGCCAATGTTGCGCGCATCGCCGCGGAACATGGAATTCCGGTTCACGCACCAGACAAGATCGATCATCCGATTTGGCTCGAACGCATTCGTGCGATGAAGCCTGAATTGTTGATGTCATTTCACTATCGCAATATGGTGGGTGCCAAGATTCGCGCGCTCTTTCCCGCAGGCTGTATCAATCTGCATTCGGCGCTTCTGCCAAAGTATCGCGGACGCGCTCCGATCAACTGGGTCTTGGTCAATGGCGAAAGTGAAACAGGAGTCACGGTTCATCACATGGTGGACAAGTCCGATGCTGGCGACATCATCGCTCAGCGCAAGGTCGCCATCGGCGCGGATGATGACGCGCGTTCGTTGACTGCGCGAATGGCAAAGGAATCCGCGGCGATATTGGCGGAAGTGATTCCGCTGATCAAGTCTGGAAAAGCTCCACGAACCCCGCAAGATGAAACGAAGGCAACGGTGATGGGCAAGCGAACGCCGGCTGATGGTCAATTGAATTGGTCAAAGCCAGCGAAAGAACTGCGCAATCTTGTGAGAGCCGTCACACATCCTTGGCCTGGCGCATTCACATTCGCAGGAACACGCAAGATTATGGTGTGGCGATCGCGTGTTGTCGAAGGAAGTGGACAGCCTGGCGAAATTCTTTCGTCATCACCGCTGGTTATTGCAAGTGGCCAAGGCGCGCTTGAAATTCAGGAAGGGCAGGGACCCGACGGCGTGTGGAGTTCCGGCGTGCAGTTGGCGCAAGATATGAATCTCCTTCCACGCATGCGCTTGGGCGTTCGCGCAACTGCAAGCAAGCGCAAGCGGACTTCAGTGCTCATTCTTGGCGTGAATGGTTTTATCGGCAGTCAACTTTCAGAGCGAATTTTGAAAGACGAAGGCTTTGATGTGTATGGAATGGATCTCAATTCTGAGAACCTCGGCGACCTGATGCAGCATCCGCGATTCCACTTTGTCGAAGGGGATATTTCGATCAATCGCGACTGGGTCGAATATCACGTTCGCAAGTGCGATGTGATTCTGCCACTTGTTGCCATCGCCACTCCGATTGAATATGTTCGCAATCCACTGCGCGTCTTCGAATTGGACTTCGAAGAAAATCTCCGTGTCATTCGTGATTGCGTTCGATATGGAAAGCGACTGGTCTTCCCAAGCACTTCCGAGGTCTATGGAATGTGCACGGACGAACTCTTCGACGAAGAGACAAGCCCGTTGGTCACCGGCCCAATCCATCGACAACGATGGATCTATTCCGCCAGCAAACAACTGCTGGACCGCGTCATTTGGGCATATGGAATGCAGCGCGGTCTTCGGTTCAGCCTCTTCAGACCATTCAATTGGATCGGCCCGCGTTTGGACTCGCTTGACTCCGCGCGCATCGGAAGTTCGCGTGCGATCACGCAACTGATATTGAATTTGGTCGAAGGCACGCCGATTCTTTTGGTCGATGGCGGGACGCAGCGTCGTTGCTTCACCGATGTTGACGAAGGAATCGAAGGACTTTTCCGAATCATCGAAAACAAGAATGCGGTCTGCGATGGTCGCATCTTCAATATTGGAAACCCAGACAACGAAGCAAGCATCAAAGAACTCGCAGAGTCGCTTGTGGAATCGTTCGAGCGCCATCCGCTTCGTTCTTGCTATCCACCATTCGCGGGCTTTCAACAGATCGAAAGTTCCGCCTATTACGGCGCGGGTTATGAAGATGTCCAACATCGTCGTCCGAGCATTCGCAATGCGCAGACGATCATCGGTTGGACGCCCAAGATCGCCACTGCGACAAGCGTTGAACGAACGCTTGATTGGTTCTTGCAACAACACGCACGCGAAAATGGTTTGACGCCACCTTCCGCAGTCGCTTCGACGCGACCCATGAAGGCTGCCAAGACTGTTCGCGCTTGATGCTTGCACCGGTGAGCATTGGACTGCGTATTGATGTGGACACATTTCGCGGCACGCGCGATGGAGTGCCACGATTGCTTGGCATTCTGAAGCGGCGCGGCATTCGTGCGACGTGGTATGTCACGCTTGGTCCCGACAACATGGGCCGTCATATTCTGCGTTTGCTGCGGCCGAGTTTTGCGATCAAGATGCTTCGATCCGGTGCGCCGAATCTTTATGGTTGGGACATTGTTCTGCGAGGGACGATTTGGCCAGGGCCAATCATTAGTGAGCGACTTGCGGACACGCTGCGAATGCCCGATCGTGAAGGGCATGAAATGGGAGTGCATGCGTGGGATCATCACCTTTGGCAAATGGGAATCGATTCGCTCGGCGATGCAGAACTTGACGCGCAGATCGCGCGCGCGACTGACGCGCTTGCAACGATCATCGGACGAACGCCAACAACTGCGGCGTGTCCGGGTTGGCGTTGCACCGATCGAGTCTTGTCACTGCCATCATCAAAGTCATTTCGATATCGCAGTGATTGTCGCGGAGTTGCCGCGCCATTTTTGCCACGCATCGCAGGCGTACCGATCAATCAGCCTCAAGTTCCAGTTGACTTGCCAACATATGACGAAGGCGTTGGTCGCGGCAGTGGCGCAGATGAAGCGTGGAATCAGGAACTGCTGCGGCGGATCGATGATGGTCAACCGCACGTGTTGACGATTCACGCCGAGAGCGAAGGTGGATCGAAGTCGCAACTCTTCGAGCGTTTTCTCGACCAAGCGATTGCCAAGGGGCATACGTTTGAACCACTCTGTGATTGGCTCGACCGACAACCTGCCGCCGCACCCGCGACAATCAGCAAAGGACGAGTCGCAGGCCGCGATGGATGGTTGTGCGTGAGCGATTCACTTCGCCGTTAGGATCAATACCCGATGTCACTGAAACGCCAAGCGATCTGGTCTGTCGTGGTCTATCTGATCGTCAGCGTCCTTGTGCTTGGCGTACGACCAATCATCCAACCCGACGAGCCTCGTTATGGAATCATCGCAGCAGAAATGGTCGAGAGCGGGGAATGGTTTGCGCTGCGTATGGCGGGATTTCATTATTACGAAAAACCGCCGATGGGATATTGGATGATCGCCGCAAGCATTCAACTCTTCGGCGAAAACGCATTCGCAATTCGGCTGCCCAGTGCAATCGCTGCGGGACTTTCCGCGCTCGCCGCATGGTTGATCGCGGTGCGCATCACGGGCCGCCGCGCGCTGGGGCCACTCGCGTTCATCGTTCAATTGACGACGATTGGGCCATTGATTATGGGTTCGGTGGCGAATCTTGATTCGATGTTCAGCGCGTGGATCGCACTTTGCATGATTTCTTTTTATGCCGCCTGCACAACGATTGGGCGCGCGCGAATTGGTTGGCTTGCACTTGCTGGCGCAGCATCGGGATTCGCATTTTTGACGAAGGGACTTCTTGGATTTGCAATTCCCGCCGTTGCAGCGGTGGCATTTCTTGCTTGGGAACGCCGTTGGTTGGATATTCTGCGTTTGCCGTGGATTGCGCTTGCCGCTGCATCGGTGATTATCGCGCCAATCGCAGTATTGCTGCACCGATCTGAACCTGGCTTCTGGGAATATTTTATTGTCGTCGAACACTTCCGACGATTTGCGAATCCAGATTCAAACCAACACGGCGAGCCTTGGTGGTTCTTGATCGTGTTGCTGCCAGTTGGTGGGGTGATGTGGACGTTGACATGGTCGCGCGCGATTCGTGGGTTGTCTCTGGCGAAGGGAGCCAACATGCGCAGTGGCGCGCGCTTCGCCATCGCGTGGATCATTGCGCCTCTGATTTTGCTTTCAACAAGCGCAGGCAAGGTTCCTTCGTATATTGCGCCACTCTTTGTGCCAATTGCTGTGTTGGTGACGCTTGGTTTGGTCACCGCACACGAACAACTGATCATGGAACCGATCATCGTTCGTCGCATCGGTCGCTGGATATTGCGTGTGCTGGCACTTGGCGCGATTGCCGCAATTTTTACGGGAACTGAATGGCTGGGCGTACCTGTGATCTGGACGACAAGTCCAACTCTGCACTGGATTGTGATTGCCTTGGTCCTTCTGCTTTGGGCTGAATTGGATCGCTGGAGTTGGCGCGCGGCGGACGCAACCACTTGGTTGATGCGTACCGCGACTGCGCCGGTCGCACTTCTTGCCGCGATTCCCTTTCTGTTTCCTGATGGATATGTTTTGCAGACTCAGATTCCGATGCGTGCGCTGGAAGCAAACAAGAAGGTTCTGCGTGAATGTTCGCTGCTTTATTCCACCGCGCAGTTGGGTCACTGCGTCACATGGGTGACTGGTCGACGCGACACGCTGATCTTTGGTTATGCAAGCGAATTTGATAACGAGTTGGATTTGCCTCAAGATGATGCGAGGCTTGTGACGCGCGATGAAATGATCGCGCGGATTCGATCTTCGACAGCGGGGAGTATTGCAGTCGTGACCTCTGCGCATGATGCGGCAGCATTGGTTGCAACGCCTGGAATTCCGGCGCCAACGACGAATGATGTTCGGGGCGATATGGCGATTGTGTCGTGGGGAGAGAAACAAGCGAAGTGAGCGCCACGGAATCAGCCACGGAAACAGCCACGGAATCAGCCACGGAATCAGCCACGGAAACGCATAAGTGATCAGCCGTGAAAAGTCCTCTCGGGGCTCAAACAGTCCTCGGCGACCGACACGATCCAATTTGCGAAATTTATTCACAAGCGCCGTCGGCCGCCTGCGGAACTCGCCCGAGAGAACTTTCCAACGGCTGGAGACGCAAACAGATTCGAGCCAAACACACAGCTGCGAAAACGAACATCGTTTCGCGTGTGCGCCGTCGGGAGGCATGTCCTGCGCGAGTTTGCAAGCCGAGCCGGAGTCCGCGTAGGCGAGGCGCAGCATGTTTGAGCGCCAGGACATTCGTCCCGCGGCGCTCGCACAAATCATTCCGTCTTCGTGCGAGCACATACATGCGTCCCGCGGCGCTCGCATAAATCATTCTGAATTTGTTCGTGCCAGACTCCGCATTTCAGTCGCGTTGCAAGTGCCCACGAATCGCCAACCGTTAGACTTCACAAACCAATGACCACACGCCCACCAATCGTCATCGTCTCTGGTCTCCCGCGCTCGGGAACAAGTATGGCGATGCAAATGTTGCACGCCGGTGGAATGTCCGTGATGACTGACGCAATCCGCACCGCCGACGCGGATAATCCACACGGATATCTGGAATTCGAGCGAGTCAAACAACTGAAAACAGACAAGTCGTGGTTGGATGACGCCACAGGAAAAGCAGTGAAGATCATCCATCTGCTCTTGATGGAATTGCCGACCGACCGCGAATATCGCGTCATTTTTATGCGCCGAAATTTGAGTGAGGTTGTCCGATCGCAGGCAGTGATGCTCGAGCGAAGTGGTCGCAAGGGTGCTGCGATACCGCAAGAACGGATGATCGCATTGTTTGAAGGCCAACTGAAGGCAATCGAATCTTGGCTCGCTGCGCGTTCCAACTTTCAAGTCTTGCAATTGGATCACGCGGACTTCATCGCCAACGCCGCTCAACAAGCGAAATCGATCAACGCATTTCTTGGCGGCACGCTTGATGAATCGGCGATGGTCAAAGCAGTCGATCCCTCGCTGCACCGAAACAAGTCATAATTTGCAGTTGACAGAGAATTTGACGCAACTCACTCCGCAATCGTGCGCCCGATACTTTTCGCCCACGCGTGCGGTCCCCAAGATTCTGGTGGCGGCTGTTCAATCACTCCATCAATCGTTTTCAAAGTTCCAAGCAATCGCTTGACCTCATCTCGATGCTTCTGCGCCTTCAATTTGTTGGCGGCAAGTTCGCTCAAGATCACCATAAATCGGTGCGCTTCGATCAAGCCAGGCTGTAAGTGCAATGCATTGTCGAAAGATTGTATTGCGTGAGGAAAATCGCCAAGCCACGCAAGCGCAATTCCAAGGGCAAAATGCGCTTCAGGTGTGATCTGTCGAATCTCGCATGCGTTCAAACAAAACTCGACCGCATCGTCCCACTTCGCAGTCGCAAGCGACATTCGAGCGAGTGCGAGTTGCACTCTTACATTCTGTGGATCATCTTTTTCGCTGCGGCGATAGAGTCGAGCGGCATCATCCCACTGACCAAGAATTCCGTTCATATCGCCAAGCGACAGCACAAGATCCTGGCGGTCAGCGAAGTCGCGTTCAAGTCGTTTCAACAACTGCTTTGCTTCGTCGATCTTTCCAAGATTGGCAAATGAAGCAGTCAGCAGAAGTCCCGCCTCCGCATTCGTTGGATGCTTCCGAAGATATTCCGACGCAGTCTGCGCGCATCCAGCAAAATTGCGCGCAGTGAATTGGCAGTTCGCGAGATTTGTCGCGAAGCGGCTTTCCTCTGGATTCTGCTGTAAAAGTTGGGCAAACAAAGGCTCCGCTAATTGCGCGCGTCCTGTCGACATATACACAACGGCAAGATTGAAATCGCTTTCGCGGCGAACAAGATCGAGCCGCGCTTTGATGTCATCACCAAGCGCTGGCATATATCCCAAGTCGATCAGTTGATTGAGCGCATCCTGCGACTCGAATGGGTTATTACGCAGATCATCTGGATGCATTCCTGCTTCGCCAGACTTTGCATCCCAACTCTCGATCGTCTTCAATGCGTATGGCTGCGCGAACGCCTCCGCAAGCACGCGTCCATCCATATCTTCGCCGACAGGCAATCCCAACAACGCAAGCGCAGTCGGTGTGATATCCAACAAACTTGCCGCAGAAATTCTTTCGCCGCGCTTGATGCCAGCGCCCGACATCACAAGCACACCGTATGGTCGGTGCCAACTCGCTTCGACTGCCGCACGATCATCGGGATTTATCTGGGTGATCACGGGTCGCTGATCTCCAGAGTGAAAACCATGATCCGAGAGCAAGATCACCGTTGTGTCTGGCCCAGCGTGCTGTAACAATTCTCCAAGCGTACGATCGTGATGCTCATAGACCTTCAACATCACATCGCCGTACAGCCGAAGATCATCTTTGGAAATATGCCGCATTTTCGGCGGCAGAAACTGCATAAAGTGATGTCCAATGGTGTCGATGGTTTCATAAAAGACCATCGTGCAATCCCACTGCTGCGACTCTTTCAAGATGGATGACGCGGCGTGATGCACAGAAGACATTCGAGCAAGTTGCTTGGCGAGCGTTCTTGGACGATCATCCTTTGGTTTGATTTCATGCAGGAGAGGAATCATCGACAGGAGTTGCGCCTTCGTGATGTCTTTCGCCGCGGTCCTTTGCGTAGCCAAATTTTCTTCCCACGACTGCGGATGGACTGTGCCACTTTGCATCGGCCACGGCGCGCCAATTTGGGTGGGTTCGCCTTCTTGGAAAAGATTTGTCACACACACACCGGCGATCGCTTCCGCAGGATGCGATGCGTACCACGAAACAACATTGACTTTCATTTGTGACTGTGTGATGATGTTCCAGAGCGCCTTCGTTCGACGCGTGGTGCTCGCGCTGATGCGAAGTCCATCGCCGGCGGGGTTGGGCTCGACAAAGTTCAAGATGCCGTGCTTGTCCGCTGTCTTGCCAGTAGCGATCGACGACCAGAGCAGCGGCGAAAGTTTGGGGTCAAGAGTTGAAAGGTCGGCGCGCACTCCGCCGTCGACGAGTTTTCGCAAATGGGGCATTTTCCCGTGCGCAAAGAGTCGGTCAATGATGATCCAATCCGCAGCGTCCCAGCCAATGATCAGTAATTTCTTGGCTGTGCGAGTCGACATTGACACGAATCCTATCGACTTGATTCAAAGAAAAGCCCCTCGGTCCTATGAACGAGGGGCTTTTGATTCAGCTTTCAAATCGATTCAATCCAGAATCGATCGAGACAAGAAATGCAAACTCACTGAGGGCAAGTTCCCCAACCACTGAGCAGAACTGTGAGATCGCTACCACCGGTTGTTCCATCGCCATCGATGTCGCTACCAGCCGTACCCCATCCAGAAAGGAGTGTGGCCAAATCGGATCCATCTCGGATTCCGTCGGCGTTGTAATCACCCGCGCATGGCAGACCCTGTGGTGGTCCGTCGATCACCAAATTGCTCGTGACGCTGGTCGTTGCAGAATACGAGCCAGCCACGATGTAATAGGTCGTCCCAATGACCAAATCCTGCGTCAACGGGAATCCTGCGAAGGTTCCTGTCGCGCCACCATTGGTGGCATCGATGATGCTTGCAAGGTTTCCAGTCCCGCCGCTAGAACAGAGTGGAGCATCGTCGTTATACGCAAGTGTCTGGAAGGTGCTTCCGAATGAAGGACAAACAGCGCCGATGGCCATCATGGTGTCACCCGTAGAGCCACACAACCTGAAGCTGTAAGCACCAGTTGCGCCAGGGGTGAAGGAATACCAAACAGTTTTCTGGATTGTCGCAGTTGTTGTTCCGGCGGCATTGTTCTGAACCACTTGCGGGGTCGTCGAGGCAGTGTCGTCGAAGACATTAGTTCCGAACACAGCAACAGTCGCATTCACGCAAGCTGGAAGTGGTGGTGCAGAGACGACCACATTGATTGGGGATGGAAGAACAGTGGCTGCCGTATCTCCACCGACAACGCAATAAACTATCTGCCCTGCAGTCAGGCTGAGCCCCGCTTGGCATGGAGAACCGCAAGACAACACGCTCGAACCTGCAGCGCAACCATTCAAGATGGAAAGTATTGCGCCGTTGGTCGCACAAGCATTGAATCCGTATGCCCCATCGACTGGTGCTGTGAATTTGAAGTAGTTCGCCTTGTAGGCCGTGCCACACGAAGTCACAAGGTCTGCCGCTGTTGTTGAGTTCATCGACAAATTATTGTTGCCAACCGAAGCGGCTGGATTGAATGGCGCACATGGGTCGTATGCTGGCGGAGGACCACTTCCTACTCCGGCCGAGATTGGCGTGTTGGCAATGCTCTCATATGCATAATCAACAATTGTGCGGGTAGGGCCCAAAGTAGGATTAGCAACGCCCATTGCGAAGCGCATCCATCCGTAGTGAACGGAGGAGTCTGCGAAGACGCACTTGAAACCGATGATGTTTTGCGCGCTGTACACCCAGCCGCCGTTCAAACCGGTCGCGGCAGTGGTTCCGTAGACGTTGCCAGTAGAAATGTTGTACGAACCAGTACTACTAATCTGCGTTGCAACTACGAGGTTGCCAGCGGTGCCAGTTGTGATACCAGGTCGCCGCATCTGACCGCCGCCAGTGGAGTTGAAGAAATTCATACCGCCAGCGGTCATATAGGGATTGAGATCCCAACCCGGAACGCCGGATGCTGGGCCGTTACTCATTTGACCAGTCTCAACATTGATATAGCAACCATCTATATCTTGATTGCAGACGAAATTGATAACACCGCTATAGACCACATCGGCGTTTGATGTTGCCACGACAGCCGCTGTTGCGACAGTTGCGAGTGCGAGATGCTTTTGAAGTCGATTTGTTTTCATCTTGTTTCCTTTTTTACTTGCAAGTTTTCTGCTTGGAGGTTGCCAAGCATTTGAATTTGATTCCCCTGACGAGTTCCTGTGGGCAGAATTGAACAAATCTGTCACGAGACACAAACATCCCCCAATGGGCGAATGTTCCAATTCGGTCAACAAACAAAATTACCCCGAATTTTGTCAAATGCAAAAAAGCTTCCGCATTTCCCTCAGATTTGGGTGCAATTTTTCCCAATGAAAATCGGCGGTCTTGCGACCGCCGACAATTGGTTTATGCCGTGTTTTCCCAACTCGCAGAAGGATTTATTATGCCCTTCGGCGGCGTTTCGCGAATCCAGCGAGACCCAACAGAGCCATTGCGCCGGGGGCGGGGGTAACAACGATCGATGTGTTCGCGGTGTCTTCCCAGGCATATTGAACAATCGACCTTGTTCCTGCGTTGGCGCCTATTGAAAGTTGCATCCATCCGTAGTGGGTAATTCCGTCTGCGGCGATGAACTTGAAGCCGAAGTATCCAGATGAGTTCGCCGCCCATTGTCCTATTCCGGATCCAATGGCCGCAGATGAAGATCCATAAAAGAAGGCAGAAGATCCAACAACAGTTCCAAGATCAAGTCGGGTTGCAGCTGTCGCAGTTGTTCCTGGATTGCGCATATAACCCGTTCCAGTCGCTGCGAAGAGTGAAATGGCGGTGGTCGAAGTGCCGTATGGATTGACATCCCAGCCCGCGGGGGTGGTCGTTGTCGAAGACCAAGCGCCAGTTTGAACATTCATATAAATGCCATCAATCGTTGCTGGAACGATCAAATTTATTGGTCCGCTGTAAATCACGGTTGCGTTGGCAGTTCCAATCGCAGTTCCCGTTGCCAATGCGGCAGCGCAGAGAGCAAAGTGCGAATTGAGACGATCTTGGTTGATTGAATTTTTCATTTTTTCCCTTTCCCATTCTCTTGTTTTTACTATAAAAACAAGGCTTTTCTCCCAATCACATTAGATAGAAAAAGATAAATTACTTTATACAAGAAGCAAACTTCGCCCCTCCAGGCGAATCCCTTTTCAACCTACATAAGAACACATACTCCCGATTTTTGGCTTGGCAAATAAAAGTGCGGATTTCTTTAGCAAACTTTGAATTTTTTTGGTTCACCCGCGAATTGGTCGGTGGACCGTCCTTTTTTTTTGCAAAAAAAGGCAGTTTTGCAAAAATGCCATCTGGCAAAAATAAAACATCGGCGGTCACGGGACCGCCGATGAAGTATTCAAACCGTAAAAAACTAGACTATCTCATCAGGCTCGTCGACGTCGTGTCGCGAGACCAGCGAGACCGAGGAGCGCGATTGCGCCAGGGGCCGGGATG
>SXGU01428655.1_pt1 | contig 41334 bp, 29 predicted proteins | sample 3174531 | NCBI WGS metagenome assembly SXGU01 (sample SAMN11356863, study PRJNA531348) | freshwater metagenome | isolation source: freshwater sample F1-140 | place: China: Fuxian Lake, Yuxi | collected 2017-12-25 | reverse complement strand
TGCTCACTATGCAGATGGAATTATTAAAAGTAGCGATGAAATTTCTGTCTCAACTATTTTCTCTTGTTCTGATTTACAAAACATTTCGCAAATTGATTTTAGAGGTTCAGGATCTGATATTGATCCTTATATTATTTGCTCCCCACTACAATTTAAGGAATTAAGCAAACCCAGTTCAGTAATTTTTTTGGATAATTATTTTAAATTAGAAGCTGATTTAGATATGAGTTCCATACAAAATTACGAACCGATTGGAACAAGTACAAATCCTTTTAAAGGTTTTTTTAATGGTAATAATCATACTATTAAAAATTTAAATTGGACTAATGATTTAAACCAATCTGACTTTGGGCTGTTTGGAGTATTAAATCATGCTAGTATTTATCAACTTAAAATAGAAAATATAAATTTTCAATTTGGTTCGGGTTCAAGAATTGGAATTATTGCTGGTCAAGCAACAAGTTTTTCTCGAATTGAAAATATCTCTTTAGAAAATATTAATTTAGTTGGCACAGGTACAACAATTGGGGGCCTTGTTGGATACGCAAAACAAATTACTTTTATTAATATAAATATTAGTCCAACAGTTAAAGTTGAAAGCTCTGGTACCAGCATTGGGGGCTTAGTTGGTGAATTAGAAAATATATCAACATCTGTTTCATCACAAAATAATTTTATTAAAATTACAGCTTCACCAACTGTCATTTGTGATAGTGTGTGTGGAGGTCTAGTTGGTTATTCTTTAGACGACCATAATGGTATGAGTACTACTAATATATTTTACTCAATTTACTTTAATGGATCTTTAAATTCTATTATTCCTTATAGTGGTAATTATTTTGGTGGGGTGATTGGAGACAATAGTTCATTTACTGTAATTTCAAGCGCAACAATAAATGGAAATATAAATGGTGGTAACTATGCAGGTGGGATTGTAGGTAAGCATTTTTTAGGTTTAGAAATTGAAATTGAAAATTCAATATCTAGTGGTACGGTTACAGGAACGAACTATGTTGGTGGAATTATAGGTTATTGCTCGCGTTGTCGAGTTGAAAATACTATTAGTTCAGGTTTTATAAAAGGGAATACTAATGTTGGAGGGTTTCTAGGCTTTTCATGGCATGGAAATATTTGGTTGTCGATTTTTAACGGCACCATTTCAAATAACAATTTGGGAACTGTTAGTCGAGTTGGAGGACTAGTAGGAGAATGTTCAAGTACTACAATGTTAAATTACTCTCTTTCCTATGGTAAAATTATTAATGCTCAAACTTTTCATGGTGGAATTGTTGGAATTAATACTAGTGGATCTGTTTTTGCAACCTCTACTTTTTGGGATATAGATCAAAGTAGCGAAAATAATTTTTGTGGAGGATATCTTACTACAGATTGTAATACTATTGGATATCAAAACTATGGAAAAACTTCAGTAGAATTAAAAAATCCTACAACAGTTTACACATTAAGTGGTAATGATAATTATTGGTCATTTGCAAATGTGTCCGATACTTCTGATTACACAACTCCAAATGATTACTGGATTCAACCTCAAACAGATACGATGCCAGATTTGTTATGGCATGGATACAATCCTCAGATTCATAATCTATTAGGTGTCAATCAAGGCAGTGGTACTGATATTGATCCATTTATTATTGATCATCCCGATGATTTTAATATAATTTCACAAAATAGTTTTTTATTAAAACAAAAATATAAAATAAAAAACAATATCGATTTTACACAAATAAGTTCAACATTTACTCCATTAGGTTTGTTTTTAGGTTCTTTAGATGGAGATAATAAAACAATGTCTAATTTAAATATAAACTCACCGGCCACTGATTATCTTGGAATTATTGGAGGAGCTCCCCAAATGAGTTACGTAGGCATTAGAGTAAGGCCTATAAAATCTTTAAGTAATGAAGTTTATTTTATTGGAACATTAAAAAATTTAGCCCTAGACAAAATAAAAATAGTTGGTGGAGATTATGTCGGAACTATTGGGGGTGGGTTTGGATACTTAAATTTAGACAATATTAATGTTACTCATGGAACAATTCAAGCTAATGATACTAGTGGAGGCATTGCCTCAAAATGTTTTTATATAAAAGATTCTCAATTTGAAGGAGAAGTAATTGGAAATAATTCTACAGGTGGATTGTGTTCAATTGCATTTAATTTTCAAAATGTAAAAAACATTGGAACAATAACTGGATTGGTAAACACTGGTGGACTTTTTGGTTATTTAGGTGATTATTATTTTAATAATTTTTTTGAGGAAACAGTTTCTACTGGTGCAACTTTCTCTGGTATTATAAACTCAACTGGTACCAATACGGGCGGAATTGCTGGGCAATTTATAAATTCCAATTCACAGAATCTGCACATAACATCAAACTCAAAGATTAATGGTAATTCAAACACTGGTGGAATTTTTGGTGTAATGGTAAATTCTAAGTTAACTTTATCTTCTGTTGGAGATTTACTCTCTACAAGTATCATAACAACAACAGGATCAAATACAGGTGGTTTAATTGGAGTTGTTAAAGATAATATTGTTTTCCCCGAGTTTAATAATAGTATTGTAGAACAAAGTTTTGTATCTGTTGGAACTATTAGTGGAGGAACCCAAAACACAGGGGGACTTATAGGCTCCATTGTAACCTCGGCAACAATAAAAATTAGTAATAATTATTCATTAGCAAATATAATTTCAAATGGTGATAATACTGGTGGAATCATTGGTACACTTTTTTCATTATCTGATGTTAATTTAAATAATAACTATTTTGGTGGAAAAATTACGAATTTAACTGGTTTAAACTTAGGAGGATTTATAGGACTTAATAATACATCAACTTGGATTCTTAATAATAATTTGTGGGACAACACCCTAAACTCAACTCTTTTTGATATCGGTACTGGTTCTATAGCAGATAATTCAAAGATTTCTGGTCAATCCAGTTTAAATCTCAAATCATTAGATACATATTCTAGTTCTAATTGGAATTTCACTAACATTTGGAAATTAGAAAGCGCTATAAATTCTGGTTATCCATCTTTAATACAAAATCCACCACCTTAAAAAAAATTACGTTTCATGATTATGTCTCACATAATCACGATACAATCAAAAATAATACAAACATTTATTTTCCACTGTGTTTAATATTTGAAGCAAAGCTATGGATTAACATTACTTGCACATTATCTTTAGGTAGACGATCTTCTTTTACAATTATACTGACTTCATGGTGAAAAGTACTAATTAACTCGCGAATTTTTCGTGAAGCAGATTGCGACATTGCAACCACTCTTACCGATGAGATTGAAGTATTTGGAGCTTTTATTATATCAGATTTATATGGAATCAAGGGATACAAATCCGCAGCAAATTGAGTGGTAAACTTGGTTAAAGATCTTAATTTTACTAAAGGTAATGCAGAAAAACTAAAATCAAAAGGGCAGGGTAAATATTTTGTTCCATCCCACTTTATTATTTCGTGTTTATTCATCTGCAAAACTAATTTTTTTGCATGTTTTATTGAACAAGCTGCATGCTCTGCAATAAATTGATCACTATGAATTTTCAAATTTTGGTATGAACGCAATTGTAAAGCTGCATTGACATATACACATACAGGATCATTTAAAACAAAATCTAATCGTAGCATAAATTCTTGATAATGTTTTTGTAAAGATGGAATTTTTGAGCAATCTATAAAAAAGGATAAAAAACCCATTAGCATTGATGGCATTAAATCAAGGGCGTTTAAAACACTTGAAAAATGAGGAATAGAATCACCTCGAATCCATTTTTTCACTAAACGTGCCTCACTAAAATCTTTATTTTTACTTAATACTATGGATTTTTCTAATACTAAAATACTGCTTCGAGCAGAAAATTTTTGTTCATTTAAGGATAAAAAAAATAATTTACTAAAAGCATCTTCAATAGCAAGATTTTTAAAATTTGCTATTTTCAAAAAATCATCCCATTTAATTTGAGTTACACCGCTTTCCCATTTTCCCACTTGGTTAAAAGAATAACCAAGTTTATTACTGAAAGTGCGTTGTGAAGTCTTTCCACGTATAACTCTTAATATTTCACATGCTATCAATTGATAATTTACATTACTTACTATTTTATTATTAATCATATTAATATTTCCAAACTGAAAAATAAAATTAATCGCAACTCACTTTTTTCAAAAAATTAATCCTTTAAAATTTATATACAATTTTATATTTAAGTCTGATGCTATCTCAGCGCAAACAAAACTTATGTTACAGTTTCTATTTTTGCATTTTTTTATTATAATATAGAAACATAGATACCTTTCAAAATAACAAAAAGATTTAATAAATCACGATGAACAAATTAGATTTAATGCTACAAGAATGGTTAAATGTTGCTAAATGGGCCCCCTCTGGTGGTAATGCACAACCGTGGTTAATACAATATGAAACAATAGAAAGCAACCCAAACACTGTTCGATTAGAACTATCAATTGATAAGGACTATAAACTTATTCACTCTCCCCTTGACGCACATGGAGCTGCCGCATGGCTTTCCATAGGGTGTTTAAAACTTAATTTAATTGAAATTGCTAAGGAATATCTTTACGAATACACACATGAGGAAATTTTTTTCGGTACAAATTACTGGACATCAAAATTAAGTTTATTTTTTAAGTTAAATCCAGGAAAAAGTTTACAAGAAAATTCTAATTATCATCGAGATGATTTTTTGAATAGACGAACAAATAGAAATAGATTTTCACAAAAACCAATACCTCAAAATGATTTTGAAGAGTTAAAAAAAATCTGCGAAACCACAGATTCAATTCATTATAAAGTATTTCAAAATAATGAAAAAAAAGAATTTGTAGCTAATATAATTCCCTTAGAAAAAATACGTTGGTCAAATCTTGATTATTTAAAAGGTTTGCTTTTTGAAATAGAATACAAATATCCTAATCATCCTGCGAGCCAAACTAAAATTCCTGTTGATCAATTAGGCCTAAATACGTTCGATCAATTTTTCTTTAAAAAACTAAACAAATCACCTTGGTTGCAAAATATTCTGATAAAATATTTATATCCCCTGATTTTACAGAAATCTTTGGTGGGATTTAGTAATCACTGCGATAAAATATTTATATTGCAAGCTCGCTCGAATTCCGCAGCTGATATCCTTATGCTTGGCTATACTTTTCAAAATCTTTGGTTACAAATTAATAAAAAAGGAATTGGGTTTCAACCCTTAGGAACTCCCCTTGTCGCTCTAGGATATTGGACTCAAATTGAACAAGTGAAGTTTACTTCTGAACAAGCTAAGTCTGTAGAAAATACTACGGACTTATTTTTAAAAAAATATAATATTGATTTAAAATTACCAACCATGGCTTTTCGCTTGGGTTATATAACAAAAGAACATGGCCAAGCTCCTCGGAAAAATATCTTCATACAAAAAATATAAAATAATTATATTATAAGATATTTAAAAAATTTGAGTTAAGATTTTAAAATAGTAAGTCTATATTCAACATGGGGAATTAATAAATTCTCTATTTTTATGTAGAAATTATAATTGTAGAGTATAAAGAGCAGAGTTATCTGCTCCTTATACTAATTGACATTATTGATATCTGAAATAATCACAATAGCATTCAGTCTGAAATTTTAGCAATTATTAATTAGTAGGAACTGGAACTCGTTTGTTCAATTCATCTTTAACTTCTTTGATAGGTTTAAATTTGAAACCATACGTATTCTTATTATCGCCTTCATTCAAAACCCGCTGAACTAGCATTTTGGAAGCTGCAATTGATTGAGGATGAATATCATGAAATAATACAATTCCTCGTTGATTAACAACCATTTGTTTCCACGCTCTATCTAAGATTGAATCTGGGTTTTTATCCTGCCAATCTAGAGTATCAACATTCCAAAACATATGGATCATCCCACCTTGTTTGATAACTTCTCTTATTGCTGGATTTTTTGTTCCGTCACCGTAAGGTAATCTCATATATTCTGCCATGTAACCAAAATTATCAGACTCACTATACAGCTTAGATACATCTGTGATTTCATATTTTAATTGCGAAGGGTTACCAGCCAATTTTGACATTTGTGGATGTGACATTGAGTGATTTCCTAACACCATTCCTGTCCGCTTAAAAAGTTCAAGATATTTATCAAATGTGGCTCTATCACTTTTTTTCAATGATACAAAGTTTTTACCCATAGTAAAAAATATTGCATTTATATTTCTAGCGCTTAAAAAATTTATAATATCAATAGTTCTGGTTGGATGAGGACCATCATCAAAAGTTAAAACCCATGTCCCTTTATCGTATGCAAATCCCATCATATCCCCACATGTATCCGTCGATGGACGATAATAGCATTTTGGAGAAGCTTGAGGACTTCTATACATCTTAAACTCATTCCAAAGTTTTTTAGATTCTTCTACCCTTCTTTTCACTTGATCTAAAAGTTCTTTTTTAACTGTTGTTAAACCTACTAAAATTCTAGATTTATTTTCTCTATATAATTTAAACAACTCTTCTGGAATTAAAACGTTTTTAATCAAATCATTTTGCAAAGTATTAAAAACATTTCTTGCAGAACCACTTACATAATCTGCTTCTACATAAAGAGCATCTTGTGTATTATTAATTGTTTGCTTAATATTATCATTAAATTCAGATTGAATTTCTAAAAACATTTCAAAGATATCTTGAAGAGCAAGTTTTCTTATTTTATCTGATTCATTATCTACTGTAGTTGCAAATTGACCTAAAATATCAACTTGAAACCATTTTAGAGTTTCCACTGCTTTTTTTCTAGCTTCGACATTATTTAATACTATAGATTTTTTGTAATAATCTAAATTGAAAGCTAAATCTAATAACTGTGTATAAATAGAAAATAATTTAAATCTTGTTTCTTCCGTTGATTGCCATACAGTTCTTAATTTTAGATATTGATCATCTTTTAAAGCAGATATATCAAAATTGTAGGTATCATCTATAACTTCACCCTTATTTAACTTTGCAAGAACTATTTGATACTTGGCATCCAAAAGCTTATCATAAGCAATCATTTCTTTTTCAGCTAATGCAAATAACTCAACTCTTATTTCAATTAATTTATGAAAGGCTTCTCTTAGCGGCTCAATATTATTTTTATTTACGGAATCTGCAACCCACTTTACAAACTCTTCTGTTGACTGAAGTTCCATAATATTTTCATCATTTGAAGGTATTCTTGTCTGATTTTGAAACGATGAATGAATTGCTCTCCCCCCAGATGATGATTTATCTGTGGAGGAACAGGACATTAACATTAGACTTACAAAAACAAAAGCGATTTTAATTTTCATATTTTTCTCCTACTATTAGATTAAATTATGATAGTAATATATGACTGTATTGTAAAAATATAAATCGCCTTTAGGCTTAGGACTCGACCTGAGTCGAGAAATAAATATTAGGAAACTCTTCTCCAATTTGTTGAAGAAGATGCTGCAAATGTGTTTTCCAAAGCAATTTCTTCGTATCCCATTCTTGATTTTTTTTCATGAAGTAAATTTATCCACTGAGAATAGGATTCTCTATTTGTTTTATCAAATTTTAACATTTCTAAGATTTGAATTTCTTTTTCAGTTGTTACTTGTAGTGTTTTATAAAAATAATTATATTCTTCAACTAAATGCTTAAACTCATCTTTTTCTCTAACTTTTAATTCTGGAATATTCCAGTGTCCGTAGATTAGCTTTTTTAGGTGACGTTCGATTCCCTTTACTGGTCCTTCAAATTTTTGAATTAATCGATGAACTAACCAAGAATTTAAAACAAATAAACTGATTCCATTAATAAAAAAAATAATATTAATCCATACTCTTTCTTTTTCTAAATGAGAAATTAAGCTTGGTGATTTATGTATTGCTAAACCAAGGAAAAAATCATAATTTTGATTAATTAGATAGAGAACAGGTGCTTCTAATAAAATTAAACCAAAAGACATAGCCAATAATAAATAAAAAGCATATTTTAACGAATAAGAACTTTTAAATTGATACCAGTGTCTTGGCGCAAAGGTTTTAAATCTAAATTTATGTCTACTATTTATATTTAGCATTTAATTATTATATTTTTATAAATCAACTTTGGGCAGTCGCAAATAATAATCAAATCAAAAGTCATAATTAAAGTATTATTATGAAAATACAAACTTTAGTTTGGTTTTTCATAATACGGGGTGATTGAAAATAGCCCCCAACAAACATGAGAATAACTGCTCGTGATTATGTCTGATATAATCTCGAAGCGATCAGACTTAATTATGAGCAGTTATTTAAAATTAACATAAGCTTAAATTTTTTAATAAATTAATTCTAAACTGGACTTTTATTTTGATAATTCAAACTATGCTGCTTTATTTTTTATTTTACTATGACTTTCATCATGGTCTTTCACATGATTGGTATTTTCTTCAGTTGATAATTTTAGTTCGTTTGAAAGTTTTTTCATAGACTCAGGTAGAGTAGATAATATTTTTTGATCGATAGCATTATGCATTGATTTCCAAGAATTATCACTAGATATGATTTTCATACCTACTTCTCCTGTTGGATTAACCCAAATTGGCTCGGCAATTATATTCGATTTCTTATTAGGTCCGATCGCAACAGTGAGTGAACAACTTTCATTTACGTGTCCATCAACAACCACTTTTAAACCATTTCGAGAAATATCTTTGACTGAAGCAACTGTCATTTTTTTCTCTTCTGATTTATCAGAAACTAATAGCGATAGTGCGCGAGTCTCATGTCTAAGACGAGATGCTTTTTTACCCTCAACTAAATCTTCAAATGATTTAAATCCATAAACAGTCGAAAATATTTTTTTAGTTTTATCATCAAATCTACTATCGAAATCATTTACAGTATTATAAATATCTTTAAAGGTAAATTGATTTAAATAATTATCTGTGATTGTATAATACTCCTTTTGAGGAATAATCTCACAAGGTAATTTTGGTTTTGTCATAAAATTATATAAATTTTGCGTATCAGGTTTATTTTTATAAACTGAATTAATAATTTCATATGATGTTTGAATTGGCATTTTAAGAGCAACAGCAGTAGCTCCATTGGCAAAATCATATCCATCAACAACATGACCTAATACCATTGGTTCAAATAAATAAAAGGCCTCATAAAAATCAGACATACTGGGATTTACTGCTATGACATAATAATCCAAACCATGCCAGGTTTTAGAATAATTCCAAAGAAATCGAATTAAGTGATGAAAGAGCCCACCCTTTGAACCTCTAAATTTTGGATCTATTGCTAATCCAGATACTTCCCCTAATACTTTACCATTTTTTCGTAAAGGAGAAAGATCATAAACCTTGTCCATTGGCAAACCCATTGGATTATCCCTTACAACTGACATAGTGGCAATAACTTGACCCTCCCAAAGAGCTACTGCAGTTAATGTTGAAGGTAATAAATGATATGGAGTTAATCTAAGTCCATATTGATCTTCTTTCATATATTTCATTTCAACATAACAATCATGTAATATTCTGCAAGATTTTATTAATTCTTCTTTTGAAGAAATTAATTTAAACTGAAGTTCAGGAGGTATCTCAGATGGTAAATTTAATTTTGTTCTATAAATTGGATACTTAATAAATTTTGGAAGTTCAGAAATAACTTTTTTAGCTAGTTTGCCTTTCATCATTAACTCCTTAAAGGTAACTTCATGAAATACGTACAGCAACTTGCAAGTTTAACTATATAACAACTCAAACAACTCATGTTAATCAGTATATCATAACACTGATCTTACACAAAATTTTCTTTAAATTTTCTTTAAATATTAATTTAATTCGTATTATTTTAACACAACTTCAGAGGAAAAATTTGTAGACCATCTCGGTTTGAAATAGTCTTTGCGATCAAAGGTTATACGATGTTCATTTTTTCCATCTATATTAATTATATAAATTTGATTTTTACCATCGCGATCAGATGTAAACATAACATGACGACCATCAGGTGAAAAAACAGGGTCTTCATTAGATGCCCATCCTCCTCCCTTTTTTTTCGCTTCTGTTAAACGTTCCATTTTAGAACCATCTTCGTTCATTATAAAAATATCATAATGATTTTTTTCATATCCAGCGAATGCTAATTTTGTTCCGTCAGGTGACCATGCTGGAGCCGAATTATAGTCACCTGCAAATGTTCGCTGTTTTAAATTTGAACCATCACTATTCATTACCCAAATCATAGGATGACCACTTCTATCGGATGAAAAAGCAATTTTACTTCCATCTGGACTTGGCGATGGCTCAACATTAAGTGCTCCCAAAGGGCCTTGAGTCAATGGTTTACCAATTATGTTTCCCTCAAGATCAATATGAAATAAATCTGAATTTCCATCTCGTGAAATAGTTAAAAAAACAGACTTCCCATTTGGATGGAATGCGCCTCCAGAGTTCAAGCCCTTTCTATGAGATAGTAACCATCTATTTTTTGTGGTCAAATCGTACAATAGCATATCAGGATTTCTCAAACCATTTACACCACCCTTTTTAATAAAAGCAGTATAAATTATTTTTGTACCATCTGGTGACCAATTAGGTGATAAAGCAATTGAATTATGAAATGTTTCTTGATGTAAATTATAGCCATCCCAATCCATTGTATAAATTTCTTTTACCTTGCTTCCTTCTTTCGCAACGGATGCAACCACTTTTGAAAGAAACATTCCCTCTTTTCCAGTTAATGCTTTTAGAAGATCATTTGAAAAAGTATGAGCAATTCTATTTAAATTTGTTAATGTAGTTGTATATTTTTTACCTAACACCAACCGTGTGGATTCAACTTGATATGTGTAAGTATCAACTGTGAGATTGTTCCCTGAAATTGAGAAAGCAATTCTAATTATAAAATTAGCTCCAATTTTTTTTAAGTTTTCAAATTTAAAACCATTTGGATCAGCAGTTACTGGAACTGGAGCTGTATTAGAAATGTCATCTAAAAAAGTAGTCGCAAAGTCAAAATAACCTGTAACAAGTAAATCGTGTTGGATGACTTTGAAAAGCTCTGCACCAGTTTTTGCTTGTTGTGGGGTAGCTAAACCACTTCCTATAAAGTTTGGTTGGGGAAACGCTATCATACTTTTTTTAATTTGAGCTTCTCCAACTTTGATATAAATTCCAGAATCCTGAGCCCTAACTACCAAGCTAAGTGTTAAAAAAATTACCAGTAGTGTAATTAAAAATATTAATTTTTTTGAGGGAATATTTATTTGAGAATTCATACTTATTTCTCCTTTAAATTTCAAAATTTTTTTAATAAAACAGTTATTATGAAAATAACGGCGCATGATTATGTCTCGCATATAATTGCGTAGCAATCAGACTTAATCATGAGCAGTTATTCAGGAAACCCCAACAGCACTCCATCAACATCAACCATGTCTTTAAACTTTGCAGGAGGAGGAGGATATGGAACTGCTTTTTTAATCGAATCAATTACTAAATCATCATACTCTTTAAATCCACTTGAAAGAACAATTCTAACACGAGTTAAAAAACCTTTCTCATCTAAATAAATTCGAACTCGTGTGCTATAATTTTTTTTTGCCATCCACTCCGGTAACATCCAAAATTTTTTTACATGTCGATCAAGATCCCCTTCATAGGTTTCATGCTGTAATTTATTTAAGCCTTTTAACTCTGTTCCGGGTGATAAAATATTACCTTTATAAGTTATATTTTTTGTTTCTGTAAGTTGTGTTTGAGATTCTTTATTTTCACCCATCAATTTTTTTATTTTATCAATTGCCATTGATTCTTTAATTTTTGCAATAGCGGAATCCGTTTTAACTTTTGGAATATCTTTATCAGATTTTAAAACAACATCTTCTTTTTGAGGAATTTCGTTGTGAACATTTATTTTTTCTTGAAGTTTTTGTGATTCTTTTATTTCTTCAGTAGGAGTTGGTATTTGAGGTTCAGTTATTTTTTCTGGTAATGCTATTAAGTCAACACGCATAGCAGGTTCGTAAATAATTGTTTCTGTGGGCAATAAAACTGCTTTTACTGTATATATAATTACAATACAGAGATGCAGTATGAATGATGCAAAAACAAATTTACTAAAACTATCATCTTTCATATTAATTACCAACATTATTTTTCGCTTTTAGGTAAAGTAATCAATCCAATATTATAAATTCCTGCAGCTCTTATTTCAGCCATTATTTCTGCAACAAATCCATAATCAACAGCTTTATCAGCTTGTAAATATAAATTTTTATTTTTCCGTTGAGAAAAAATACCTTTTAACTTTTGTTGTAAATTTTCGCGAACTAATACGTCATTGCCAGAAGTTAGTTTATGATTTTTATGGACAACTAAGACAAATGGTTCGTTATTAGCCTGCACTCCAGAGGCTTTAGTTTTTGGTAAATCCACATCAATACCTTGTTGCATTAATGGGGTCGTTACCATAAACATAATGAGTAATACTAACATTACATCAACTAATGGTGTAACATTAATTTCACTTAATGTAACACGACTTTGTTGTTTAGAACCACTTAAGCTTGCACCCATTTTAACCTCACAAATTCACTCAATATTGACTAGGATTTAAAAAAATCTCTTTTTACCGCATTTATAAAATCTATTGAAAAATTATTCATATTCATTTCTTCTTTTTTAATTTGTGAAATAAAATAATTGTACAACATTACTGATGGTATTGCGGCAAGTAGACCTATCGCTGTGGCAATTAATGCCTCTGAAATTCCAGGAGCTACTACAGCCAAAGACGCTGAACCCATTTGACCAATTTTATGAAAAGAAGTCATGATTCCCCATACTGTACCGAACAATCCAATAAAAGGTCCTGTGCTTCCAGTTGTTGCTAACCAATTTATTCTGGATTCCAATATCGCTATTTCTGTATCCATTTGTTTACGTAATACTCTCTCAATATTGTCTATTCCTGCCAAACCATCTTTTGAATTGGAATTATTTTTTGACTCTGCTAGTTTTTTCATTTCATCAAAACCTGCAATAAATAACCTAGCTAAATTACTACCTGCGAAACGATCTTTTGAATCATAAATTTGATCTAGAGAATTTGTTTTTTCAAACAAATGCATAAATGGTAAGTTGGCATTTTTTAAATTTTTAAATTGCTGGAATTTAGAAAGTGCAACACCCCAACAAACAATAGATAACGAAATTAAAATTAACAAAGTTAACTGAACTAAAAAACTAGCTTCTTTCAGAGCTTCCCAACCTGATATATTTACCGCTATATTATCCATAATAAACACCCCATAAACTATTCTTCATATATACTTTAACAAAAGCAATTTAACTTCTAAAGTATAACTGCCTATCAATTAATTTAATCTTTACTAAGGTTAATGAACTTTATGGGGAAAGGTCAAAAAGTATCTAACATCGAAGTTAATAATTTGGGATTTGAAGTCAAAAAGGCTGTTGGATTAAAAGAAATTGCCTCTTTGGTTTCACTTTCTGTTTCCAGGGGGCCAATAATTAATGGTAAGAACCTGTTATTCAAATCTGCTTGCAATGTTTTATTTAATAATTTCACATTATCTTTAGAAAGCTTGGTGATGTAAAAATCCCCTTTAACTTCATAAACTCCATTTAAAAATATTGAACTTAACATTAAAAATCTAGCTCGATCTCCACTTCCCGTTCCATAAACCCATCTTGGAAGTTGAGCTTTCAAACTCGATAAGACAACATCAAAATCACTGTTTATTAAAATTCGATTCTCAATATTAAAAGAATTATTTTTTTTAATAAAAGCACTTAAAATTAAATCCAAATCTTTAATATTTTCTCGAATATTTAATAAAATAAGTTGATCTGGATATTTTTCAAATAATTTTTCAAGTTTAAAAATTTTATATTCTGGTAAAGTCAGACTTAATGCATCGATTTCTTCAGTTGAATGTTGATTCCAATCTTTAATGTTGCTTTCAAGATTTAAATTTTTCGAAATTGCATAAAAATCATTTTTTGAACTCACATAAATTTCCACATTAATACCAAATTTAAATCCATCTTTTAATGAAAGATCTTTATATTTATTAAAATTATCTAATCCATCAATAAAAATAGTTTTATTAACCTTATTAATTACAGGATGATCATACTGAATATATTTTTTATGTGTTCCATAAAAAAATAAGGTGTACCAAACAACAAAGATAAACAGAATACTACCTAAAACTATTTTTAAAAATGCCACATTTAATCCTTCTTATGAAAACACAAACTTTAGTTTTAACTTATCCACCCTATAACTTATACTCTCTATAAATTCTACACTCACTGTATTATTTTTTGACAGCATGCAGATCTTACTTGGAACTCACATTTTTTGCACTATGAAAATAAGAAGTAAGAAATCATTTTAATCAAAATTAATTTAAAAAAATCGCTTTATGGAAAAAATCAACAGGTTGAGTTAAAATCTGAAGTGAACTGATTTGTTAAGGAGTTTTCATGCAAAAAAAACTAAGTTATGAGTTTAACAAAATCTTGATGGTATATTTAATTTTGCTATTATTTGTAATGTTTAATTCAAATTCATTTGCCAGCAGTTCGACCCATAATCAAACAGTAATTCCTAAAGACTGGAAATCATTTTTTTCTGCTAAACCTATAGTCCAAAATGTAGTTGCATCAAACTCAATGCATAAAATTTTAATAGGTATAATAGATTCTGGGGTTGACTACAATCATCCCTTTTTACAAAATAAAATTCATTATTCTTTAGATAAAAAAAATAATATTATTGGAGCAGGTTTAGATTTAATTAAAAATGATAATTGGCCACTTCCCTATCTAGCAGAAACTAAGTTTTTGTACGATACACGAAGAGATCAACTTGATCTTCATGAAGCTCGAAAGATTCAACTTCATTATTTATTATCATTGGCACCAGGGTTAAGTTCCTTTATTCAAGATTTTAGAAACTACACTCAAGAAGCAGATGAAGGAATTGAACATGGTACTCATGTCGCTGGTCTAGCATCTTATGATGATAGTAGGATTGGCATTGTTCCCTATCGAATAATGCCTCAGACAGAAAATGCTGTGACCAATGAGAATACAGGTCTCCGATTTAAGAACTTTAATGAAGAGTTTGTTAATATGGTCTTTCAATCAATAGCAGATGCTAACGCTAAGGGCGTAAAGGTAATTAATTTGTCACTTTCTTTACCTTTTTTAAGGTCAGATCATGATTCGGATAACTTATTGCTACTTTTTAATCGTTTTGAAAAAATAGTTAAAGCATATCCAGATATGGTTTTTGTCACAGCAAGTGGTAATGATAATTCACATTTTGATTTAAAAAATCGAATTCATTTTCCGTGTGGAGTTGAGTCATTTAATGTTATCTGTGTGTCTTCATTGGATGCTGATGGGGAGTTATCTGACTTTACAAATATTCCTCTTATTAAAACTCCAATTATCTACGCTCCCGGAGAAAATATATTATCAACTATTCCTACATATTTTTGCCCTTCAGACAAAATAGGAAAAATTCAAAATTATCTAACTGGAACTTCTCTTTTTGTTGATCCTAACTTAATTCAAAAATCGTTAATAGAAAATCAGAAAGCAAAATCTGATGCCCATTCTCTTGCTAATGAAATTTTAAATGATTGTGATTCATTTTTAAAAACCGATTTATCAAAACCAAATCTTGAGTCTATGTCTGGTACAAGCATGGCCGCTCCAATAGTTGCAAGACTTATTGCTCTAAAAATTTTAAGCCTACCAGATGGTATTAATAAATCAGGTTCAGAGATTTTAACTGAGTTTATGAAAGATTCAACCTTTGAACAAAAGGGACCATTATCAATTTATAAAATCAGAGCCCCTAAACCAACTTGGTACAACTCTGAAGATGATGGATTTGTTACTTGGAGTACTCATTCTAGAGAACCAAAAAGTGATTATTTTGAATTCTATCTTAAGGGTATACAATAAACTGCACTATTTCTATTGCAACCTGGACTGGTATCACTTTCACAAAATTCATTTTCAGGAGTTTTCCAAGTAAAGGCGTTTTTACAGCTAAAATCCTTATATAACTTCTTACTTATTGGTCGTCGTAAATGTGCACTTGAATACTTGGGAGCATTTAAAGCTTCTTTTATTCTGTTGCGCCCGAAATCCCATTGTAAAAATGCCTTCCATCTAAAGTCACTTTCTTTAATTGGAACAGCAGTAACCATCTGTAAACCAGACACTTGGGGGTTAAAACTCAAAGCATCCAAACCATATACATCTATCCAAGAAATATTTTCGTTTTGTATGGCCTCTAAAGCTCTAACATTTTGTGAAAATGCAAATCCACCTTCAATAGCTGCAACTTCATATTTTGTATAAAGTTGTTGAGGATATGTTGCAATGACTTCTTCACCTAAATCTTGAGCCAATTTAATCGGGTATAAGTCAACAGCTCCGGTAAAATAAAACTCTCCATCCTTTTCAAAAGGCTCCAATAAAAATGGATCAGCAATCGAAGCCCTATATGCATCTAAAGTTGAAAAGTCAGATTTAACATCAACATCCGCTACAACATTGGAATAGGGGAAGGCATGATGAGGTTGAATTTTATATCCATCTAAAAGTTTTGCAGTTGATGAATCTGTAAAGTAAACAACTTTAAATAAGGGTTCTATTACGCTTCTTGTTTTACCAATATCATTTTTATTAAATAACGACTTTGAACCTACAAATAAGATTTTAGTACTATTTTCATCAGCAAGAAATTTATCATTTTTTAATTTAATTGGAAAGTATTGCGGTACAGTTAAAATTAAATCTGAAAATACATTTGGTATTTCTCTTCTATTTGCAGCTCGATCAAATACAGTTAATAAATCCCAGACCCAAGCATTATTTACTTGAACAGAACTAAAGCCACTATAAACTTCATGACTTTGCAAAACCTTAAAAGAATCACTTATAGAATTGTCGGAATTATAAAGCACTGAACCTAAACTTGAGCCACATGAAGTTATAATTAGATCAGGCTTCCAGCCCATCTCTAAACCTCCATGTATCATACCTAAAAATGAACCTGGATTTAAACCTCCGCCACTCATAACTAAAACTCTTTTAAAGGGTTTTTTTATAGGTTCAGCGATTGAAAAATTATATGGCAATAACATTGGAACTATTAATGTAATACGAATTAATCTTCTTTTAAAAGATTCAAAAACACTCATTTCTTCACTCCTATTTATAACAAACAAAAATTTATAATGTATTTTCTATTACAGATTGTCGCCAAATTTGAGATTTACCAGTTTGTAGATTAACATCATAATCATCTGTTAATTCTACTATGACTTCGATAGTTGATAAGCCTTTTTTATTAAAAAAATCTTTTAATACTTTTAAGGTTTCAGCTTGAATATTTGAACTTAAGTGCTTGTGGTTGTGATCAATAAAAATTTTGTAGGTTACTGAGTTAGGTTTGTCACACACCATTGAAAAAGTTTTTACTCCATGTGGCATTAGTGGATCAAACGCAAGAGGGTGAATAGTTATTTTGTCTTTTTCTAATGTTGTAAGATAAGGAATTTCATCGGTTCTTCCAATTGCGTTTTCAACAATTTGAAAAGGAGAAGTTTTAGAAATACCTTTTGGTACTAAAATATCGCGCATTTGATAATTTATAAGTGGCATTACAAAATTGTTTAAATTTGTAATTCGAGTTTCAGTAGGTAAAATTTCGAATATTAAATGATCCTCAAATAATTCAATACCACTTTCATTATCTCGGCAAATCCCCATTGAAAATCCTTCAGTACTTCCATAGTGGTTATTAACAGGACATTTAAAAACTTCTTTTAAATAGTTACGATCAGTATTTAATAAAAGTTCACCACCAGATTCAATTGAATCTGGATGAATTTTTAATTTTCCAGAAGCCTGGGCATCTGCAAGTAATAAAAGTAATTTTGCATACCCACTTAAAACGTGGGGTTGAATTTCATTGAGTTGCGATATTACATTTTCAAATGGTTGTTCAATCGAGACAGGGTGATATTCAACAAATTTTTTAGCAATCCATATTTTATCGCAGAAACTCATGGTTTGTGAAGACCCAGCATAGCTTCTTGGAAATCCAATCATTGATATTCTTTTTTTTCGTCTGCGAATTCCTTTGTGACCTCGTGCAACTGTTGGAGCAACACCTTCTATAACTTCAGTTGAGCTTGATAAAAAATATCCTGGTTTACCTGAACTACCAGATGTTTTCAAAATATGGTACTTACCAAGATAAAGCTGGGTAGGATCATGGGATTCAACATGATTATGCACCTCAGATTGATTAATCTTTGAATCAGTTACAATTTCATTAAAGTGCTCTTGGATAATCTTTTTAGTAAGAACCGGAAAATCTTGAGGGACAATAAGTTCGAGAGGTTTATTAATATGTTTTATTATATTTGAATAATAAGGAGATTTTTTATTAACAAATTTTAAAAGTTTAAGCCATTTTTGTTTTTGAATATAAAGCATTTCTTCACGATTTAAACGTGATACTTTTGAATACTTAATAATACTTGAAATATACTTTAATGATAACATCGAGAACTCCTCAGAGTATTGTAGTCAATTGAGAATTAATCCCTAAATCACCATTAGTGAATCAAACTAAAATTTTGATTTCATTATGATGCCGACCCCTCGCACACATCCAGAGGGGTGATATCACAACTCTTAGATAGGTCAAGATATATGATCTAAAATGAAATTTAGATAAGTAAATGAATATATAGTTAGATACTAAGCCTCTTTTTGAAAATTTTATTATTCATCTTCACGAGGTAAATCCTCTAACTGCTGTTCTGTGATTTCAGGAGCTTCGCGTGCTTCTTGGGGTTCTTCAACTTTGACACTAGGTTGGTTAGGAAAATAATCAAGACTTGAAATAGCTTCTGTGTAAACTCCTTCGTTTATAGAATGAGCTTTATAGAGTCCTGTAATAATAGTTTTCATTCGTTTTCGGGCAAATCGAGTAAGCTCTTTTCTAAAAAATGAGATAGAATATTTTTCTGGGGAAGGGAGAAGAAAAGCCAAAAAGGCAGATTCATTAAGGGTAAGTTGCGAAGGATGTTTTTTAAAATAAAATTGAGAAGCTTTTTTAACTCCAAAAATATTTTTCCCGAATTGTACTACATTTAAATACTTTTCTAAAATTTCGCTTTTGGTTAAATTTTCTTCAATTCGGACCGTAATCCATGCTTCTTTAAATTTTCGCCATAAAGTTTTATCTTTAGATAAAAAAAGATTTTTAGCAAGTTGCTGTGTAATCGTAGAACCACCTCGAGCAAATTTTCCTTTTTTAAGATCATGCTCAACTGTTTTTTGAAGTGACTCCCAATCAAATCCTTTATGATTATAAAATAGTGAATCTTCAGACGCTAAAACTGCTTTTTTTACAAATGGAGAAATTTGACTAAGTTTAACATATTGTCCACTTGTAGGACAAAGATTGACTTGATACATACTGGTGATCATACACCCTTTTATTTCTTTTGCAGAAGGCAGTGTAAGCCAAACCCAAAATATGACCAATGAAAATATAAAACTAATTAAAAATGAAATTAGAAAAAATTTTGCAAAGAATTTTCTCAAACTTTAACTCCTATTTTGCAGTGCCCATTGTACACTTCGTTCAATTGCAATTCTTGCTGGCATAGGATTAAAATCCAATTCTTTTTTTGCTTTAGAATTATCAAACCAATGGAATAATTTTGCAACTCTGGCTCTCTCGGCCGGTATCGGGCCTTTAAGATTAAATAAACTTAAAAAGTCATCTAAGCAAGCTATTAGCTCTAAACAAAAAGATGGCATAAGATACTTAGGAGGTAATGATTTTGCAACATCTGCTATCATCTGAAAGACTTCACGCAAATATAAATTTTCTCCAGATAATATATATCGCTCTCCAATTCGACCCTTACGAGTTGCTGTAACTATTGCGTTAACAACATCCTCAACAGCAACAACAGAGACACCACCATTTGGATAGAATAGCATTTTACCTTTTGTGACTTTGAGTTGTGTAGAGCGACTCCCCTTTTGAGCATCACCAGCACCATAAATGGTCGAGGGATTTACAATTATTGCCTGTAAAGCTCTTTCTTTTACAGCTTTAAGAATATAATCTTCAGCAGACTTTTTTGTTTCAAAATATCCAAAATTATATTTATGCATATTGTATATCGATGTTTCATTTAAAATAGTTTGTTCAGTAAAACTAGCGCCAATTGTAACCACAGAACTTAAATGTAATAATTTAATAGCAGGATTTATTTCTAAAATAGCATTCACCACGTTAATGGTGCCTTGGACATTTACTTTTTCCATCAATTGTAATTCTTGATGTGAGTACCCTACATATCCAGCAAGGTGAAAAACAATTTCAATATTTGAATTTGAAAGTGCATTTTTTATTGAAGTTAAATCAGTAATATCGCCAATACACTTTTCAACTTTTAAATCTTTGATTAAACTAAGATCACTACTTTTGCGGAGCAAAACTACAACTTCATACCCATCTTCAAGCAATTTTCGAGTTAACCATGAGCCCAAAAAACCATTTGCACCAGTGACTAATACTTTCATATAATTAACCTTTTGACTCTTTGTTTGGGATCTTTAGATGTTTGGAATTAAAGTTATATTTTACTACTGTTTGTTTATTATAAAAATATAATGAAATTTTTGAAATTATAAAACCAATCAATCCACCAGCTATGATATCACTTAAAAAATGTACCCCATTATAGAGGCGTGAAAAACAAGTCAGAAGAGCAAAACTCCAAACAATATAAAATACTTTTTTATTGTTAGGATAAAGTGAAGTTAAAATAGTTGCAATAGCAATGCTATTGGCAGCATGATTGGAAACAAAACTAAACCCTGAGGCTGGTGAAATTGGTTCAATTTGATTAAAAGTTACAAAAGGCCTCTGGCGAGCAAACGCTTTTTTTATAATTTGTCCACAAAAAACATCAACGATAATTAAATTAAAAACTAAAAAATAAAAATAGGTAATTTTAGCTTTACCTAATTTTAATATCCAAACAATAAGAACTGGCAATGTAAATGAAAGAGTAAACCAGAATTGTTTGTGAAGATCGGTGTAAAACGGAAAAAACCAATTACCAAAATCATTCCGAAAATTATTTTGTACAAACAAAATAATTTGAGAATCATAAATCTCAATTGCACTTAAGCACTCGAAAGTACGGATACAATAAATGGCCATCATTTTAATTTAAGTATTTTCATAATAAAAGTCTATTTTTATTTTCGAAATTTTTTTGATCTTCAAAAGTTAAATTAATTAGCTTAATTTATTGGTACATATAAACCTAAGAGCTAAATATTAATTTTTAATCGTACAAAGTTTTTACACTGTAATAAATTAAAAACAGTTTAAGCTCAACTGAATAACAACATAAGACAGAAAAACAAATAAACTTAGATAGTTAATTACTCTTAAAAGCATACTTAAAGTGGCACTTCAATTGCAGAATCAGATTCTAGGAGAATAACATATGAAAAAAATTAAATTATTTAAAATTTCTGATATATTTAATATTTTAGAAAAAAGAAATTTCAAGTTTTCTCAAAACTTAAAATTGAAATCTATTATTCTTCAAGTTTTATTTTTCAATTCTCTAGTCTTAATTGGTTTAAGCGCATCATCCAATACTAATGCAACAAAAAATATCAAACTAAATTCAGAAAATTTACCACCAAACCTTTATATTATTCAGTCAAATAGTGACAAAAGAATTTCATTATTTGAAAAGTGGTATATTGCTTTTAGAAATATCAAAATGTTCTCAAATAAATATAGATTTATTGATCTATTAAATTTAAATAACAATTCACCTCAGTATGGTAGTTGTATGGTCATTAAAGAATTTGATAACTACAATATTGGTGATGTAATTTCAAATAATACTTATTTAAAAGATATCAACTCAAATTTAGATTGTGAAGGAAGTGAGGAAATATTTGGATTAAATGATGAGAGATACGAATCAATGTTTCATTTACTTCAATTTGGCAGCCATATTTCGAATTTAGAAAAATTAACTTTAAAAGGTACTGAAGAAGAAAATTATTTTGATAATTATAACGTTGCTAAAATAACTAACCCAATTCTATATCATACAACTTTAAAATATGCGACAATTCAGTTTAATAAATATTATGCAGCTCTAGGCACTAATACTACTTTAAATGAATCTGAATTTGAACGTATATTAAAATTGGATGTTTTTAATTCTAATCAAAAAGTTTCCTTTTATAATCAGTTTTTAAATTTTGTTCAAAAAAATTATTATAAAAAAGAAATTCATCCAAAAGATTCTCAAAAAAAACAAGAAAGTGTTGATTTTAAAAACTTTATATCAGGTCTTGGTTTTTATTTAGAAGATCCACTACTCCAAACTAATTTTCTTAATTTCATTAAAATCTTCATGAAGAAAAAAAGTAAAAAAGAAAATCTTAATAAAAATTTAGCTGAATCTATTCAACCCAAAATTAAATTAGCTTCTCCTGTAGATCAAAAAAATAATAATGAATGTAATGATGCACAATATTTAACTCATGAATTAGATTTGAAAGCAAAAAGTAATATAAAAGAAAATGACGATATATACCAAGCAAAGGATGTAGTTTTAAGTTTAAATCATAACAACTGTGCATCTGAACTAATTACGAGTAATAAGAATAATAATAATCAAACAGAAACTTCATCAAATATTGAACAGGCAGACACTGAGCAGCTTAGTTATATCTTTAAAGAACCAGTTATAACTAATTTTGACTATTCTGACGAACTAATGAAAAGTTGTTCAGTAAAAACAATTAAAGAATTTTTGGATCAAATAAGGGATAAAGGGGTTGAAGTTAATAAATACTATGAAGAAAATAAAATGAAAACTAAGTTAACTTATTTAAAAAATGAAGCACAATTAGTCAAAAATTCATTATTCAATTTAAACAAGCTTCCTTTTTTTAAGGATTTTTTGAATTATATAAAATATAAAGAAAATAGATCAAAATTAAATATGCCAATTTGTGTATCTAACTTATTATATGGATTATCATATTCTGAAGATGAAAAACTATTTGAAAATCAATTTTTAAAAAATAAATTAACTGAAAAAAATCCATATTTTTTTAAATATCCATCTGATAATGAATTAAACGATAAAAAACTAACTTGTGATATATATGGAAATGTAGTTTTTATAGATCCACGTAATTCAATCAATCATACATTCGGCGGTAGAATTACTAAAAATAATTCCCAAAGTTACAATATTGAAAAAACATATAATACTCCAATGGAGTTTTATAACGATGTGGTTTCTTATTTCTATAAATTTAGCCAAAACTATCAACCTTCATTTCTTGATAGTAAAATAAGTTTATCTGATTATTGGGGTCAGTGGATTATTAATAAAACATATAGTGAAAAAATTGTTTCAAACTTTTTACAAGTTTCAAATGAATATCAAAGTGAAAATTTTATACTCTTTATAGATCCAGATAAAATCAATTTAACTAAATATATATTAGAAAATTTTAAAAACAGAAAACAAACTTTTACCTGCGACATTAGTTCAATTGATAGTGAGTTAACTAGTATGGCAGTTGAAACAGAAATAAAAAAAGTAGAAATCTTGGCTAGTAGTGCAAGTTACGATGAATTAAATCAAAACGCAAAAACTCAAAATGGTCTTCAAAAACTTTATGAAGAGTCTACTGGTAAAATAATTAATATTTTAAAAAATAAATGTTCGCAAAAAATAAACTTCAGCGGAGAAAAAAATGAAAAAACTAAATAGAAGTATCTCATACATAGTTTCTATTTCAATATTTATTTCGTCAGTATTTTCAAATTTTGCTTATTCAGCTGGAGGAGTAAATTCAATTTATTTCGGAAACAGACAAGTAACCTCAAGTAACTTAAATAGCGATATTCAATATTATATAATTGGATATAATTCAAAAAAGATGAATTCCAGCTATTCACATTTAAATGGCCAATCAATCTCAAATTTTGTCAAAAGTGCTCCTTTAGATATGCAGGTTGCATTTTCTGATTTTGGAAACAATCATCATGGCAACAATAAAAACTCCTCAAATGGAAATATAAAAAATGTAGATCCTGCCTATTTGCAACTTATTGAAGATATGCTTCGAAATGGTCAGAAGCCAAGAGAAAGATTGGTAGATATGTTTCGAAATAGTACCTATGAAGGTATTAAAACTTACCCAAGTCAATCAATTTTTATGGCAGGAGTCTTTGGTTTCAATTCAATTTTACAGCTTCAATATCAGTATGGCTTAAATCCTAACTCACTTGTACAGTGGTGGAATAATGAAATGAATCCCATACAAAGATTTTCTCTTTTAATATTTTTTATTGCTGCAGGTATTTCTGGAAATATAATAATGAAAATTGCTGGTAACATGAAAATGTCACTTGCAACGGCAGAATTAATTCGTGCTCCGTTAACTTTAGCAATTGGATCTCTCTCCTCGAGACTCACTTCTGAGATTTTAAATAATTTAATTAATGACCCTAAATTAAAAGCATGCGGAGCAGTCCAAAAAGCAGAATTTGCTAACAAAATCTCTGGTGATGGCCATGCAATGGACCAAGCAACTATTCAAGCATGTCGAGATGCAGAAGACGCTTATGCATATAATTCTATGTTAGAGAGATTTGGCCCAGAAATTACTGCAACATTTTTTACAGCACTCTTGAATATTCCTGCTGCTATTGCTTTTAGATCTATGTGGTCTTATGCAAAAGCTGGTATAGTCGGTCAGATCAAAAATATTAACAAAATGAGAATGGTTATAAATGATTTTACAGTCTTGTGGGGTGGAGCTAGTGCGACTAGCGACCTAAAAATGTTAGGAATAATGGCACGTGGTAGTATTTTGAATTCAAGTGCAGCTGTTGGGAAGGTAGCTGGAAAAGCTGCAAATAGTGCAATTAAAGTAGGGGAGTTTTTAGTTGATAAAACTAAATGGCTACATGGTTTTACTTTGGCTGGTTTTGGAAGTTTAGAATTATTCTTAATTTCAATGGCTGTTGTAATGGAACCAATAGTAAGTTTTTATAATAATCAAGTATCAAAACCTGAAGAAATTGAAGATATTACTTTAAATATAAGACATGAACTTGATGAACTTCATAGTAATAATTGGAAGGAAGTTGATGATTATGTTTGTTCTCAAGAAAATAAAAATTTATCTGCTACTCTATGTCGACCAGAATTAAGTGAAAAAATTTCTTCATTACACGAAAAGCTACGAAATTTACGTTTATCATTAATGCAAGAACCAACTCAAGCATTTGGATTATGGATAGAAAAAGTTCATGATAGTTACTTATTAAACGAAGCCACAAGTCAATTTTATTTAAACTTATTACAAAATATTAAAAAAATTGCTGATACAAATATTCTTAAAACTAGCGTAAAAAATTTTGATCCTAAAAAATTAAAACCACATCCTTTTGAATATAATAACTACTTTAATGGTGTATACCCTGAGGGAGTTAATATATCTGAAATTCATAAAATTTCTGGTTTTACCAATAATAATACAAAATATTATGAAGCTCAAAGTTTACATATTAATACATCAATTGAGTCAATGCTAAGTGATTTAACTCAATTTGGATATAACCAAATTTTAGATTCTAGAAAGCCAAAGGGCGCCAAAGGGAATTTGGTTGAACGAATTACTGAAGATCTCAAAGTTGGGTCAATTGGTCTTGCAAAAATGGTTACCGAAAAAATTGAAAAAGCAGTTAAACAATTCTCGAATTCAAAACTTTTTGAATCAAAACCCAAAAAAGAAAATCAAGATTCAAAGAATTCTAACTTATGTACGGGTGAACCAATCGATACCTATCAGGATCAAATTAAAAATTTATCAGAAATTATAGGTTTGCTCTACATAACAACTGAAGATAAAAATACTATTACTGAAAATAAATCATGGAACACAGATCAAAAACAAGCATTCATTGATAAACTTTACTCTCGTCAAAGAGATGGGTTAAATAAATTAACATGCATTATAAAAAGTTATGAGTCTAGATTTTATTCTAAAATGATGATTGGATCAGAATCCTTAGCTGGTAGCATAGATCAATGGTTTACTGGTGCACAAATTAATACTTCAACATCCAATGACTATTTACCATTGGAGCTTTTTGAATCCTTAAATTTTTATAGACTTTTGAAAAGATTAGCTATTAAAATTGGTAGTCCTTTTGAATCACATAGTGGTTACGATTCTTATCTCGGTACTTATGAAGTATTTGAGAGGTTTGGCAGTAGATATAAGTCTATTAACCATCCAAATAATTTAAATGGAATTGATACACCTAGAACTGTTGATTATATATTAACAAGTGCAGTATGTGGTCCAAAAAGCAGCCAACTAATAGAACAAACCTGGTGCTTCGAAGGATTAAGTGGTGAAAAAACTTGTGGTGGCAATGATAATTACCTGCCTCCACGAATTATTTCTCGCGATTTATCAATTTGCAAATATAATGCAACAGGTTCTCAGATATTAGAATCACTTCATAATGAAATTCTAAAAGATGAAAAAAAATCTACGAATCATGAAATAACTTCAGACCAAAAAATTATACCAAATTTTAATTTGATTGCAAATAACCTTCCACAAAAAGAAGACCTAATATGTGAGAATGATGAAGAGCTTAAAGAAGAGGATACTATTCGTCTAAATAAAGAAAAATCGAATAAAATATTAACTTATAATGGATTTTCAGATTGGTGGAATAAAATTGAAGAAATTCAATTAATAAGTTTATGGAATAAGTACACTAAGGACTACTCAATGGTATTGAAAGAGTTCAATGAATTATACCATGATAAAAATTTTTTAGTAAATGGATCTATTAAAGATCGTTTAGTTGAGGAGATACCAGAAAAAGTTAAACTATATCTCAATCAAATAAATTCAAATTATCACAATCAAGGTTCTGATAAAGATAATTATTTTGATATCGATAACTCCAATAATAGATTTAATAATGGTATTTCATATGGTAAATCATTAATAGAGGAAGCTAAAATTTATATTTATTTAATTAATTTTATTTTACAAAGAATTAATAATTATTATCAAGAATTGTCAGATACCTCAAATATCTCGAATAACTACTCAAGGGCATCTATATATGGATTACCTCAATTTAAGTCTTTTAATAAATTATGGAATTCAGATATTATGCAAGAAGGATTAACTGATCAAATAAATTCTAAAACTTTTAAATATCTTGCTGAAGTACTTAAAAGCTTTATTGATATTGAATATAAAGTATCGCAACAAATTTCAAGTTTTTCTAGAGGTGATTCAGTTTCAAGTAATATAAAAACTCTATGTAATTTCAAACTGAATGCAAAAAATTTAGAAAAAGAATTCGAAGAAATTCGAGAAAAATTAAACTCAATCGATACAATCTATAATTACAAAAGTATTAATTATGTAAAAGGTCAGGCATTAACTCCTGTTCAAAATGAACTTAAGGTAGTAGGAGAGTTAGTTCATTACCTTAATGAAATTATTGGAGGCTTTGAAGTTTTTAGTGCATATGTACAACCATTAGACATTAAAAGATTACGCTCAGCTGAAGATAAGGAGTTTTAGTATCAATTTAAAACAGAGAAAACACTTTGAATATGCTATAAAAAATAAAATTCAATAAGCTGGTATAAATATTGAATAGGTTAATAACAACAAATTAAAAAAAATAAAATTCACAGTTTAAAATAAATATAAGTGAATTAAAATATTAATTTAAAAACATAGGAGAAAAAATGAACTCAAAATTGTCACTAATGATAACAATATTAACAGCTATGACTATTAATATGAATTTAGCAAATGCTGCTTTAAATGGAAAAGGCAAAGGTAAGACAAACGATATTAATATGGAGAGTGAACAACCCGATTTGCAAAGAGGGAAAATTCGATCTGAAGCTAAACAGAGTGATGTTAAGGTCACTTATGATAAAGTAGAAACTGATTTAGTGGAATTGATTAAAAGAGATATTTTAGAAAAAGCTAAAATAAATGCAACAATTGAAAATGGAAAAAGATTAGCTAAATCTGCTTATGATTCATTAATTAGTAATCAAAAACAACCTAGTGAAAAAGGCTTTGCAGACCTTACTAATCAAGAAGGTCAAGAAGGTGGTCTATTCTTAATAGGAGCAAAAGAGTACGCTAATTCTGCAACAGATGGCGTGGCATTTACAGCTCTTTTGAATAGAGTCGCTGAACTTAAAAATGAAGGATTAGATGTTGAAACTGCTTATAGAAATGCAAAAGCTGAGATCTTAGAATCAGTCGCAGTAGGTAAAGAATTACCATTTGAAACTTTTGAAGAATTAATGAAAGCAATTAAAAACTGTGCTCGAGGTATTTTAGGATTAAAAGCAAAATAATTAAAGGTTACCATAATCTATATTAGTTTTCTTTTAATGAAAAAGAAAACTTTGAGTTTTAATCTACTGATATACAAATCAAAATAACTTTTTTAAGCCTATGATTTGAAAATCATAGGCTTAATTTTTTTAGCAATACAACTCTAAAATTTAAGTTCAGGTAAAAATATTTTTAACTAATTATAGATTATAATAATTAGTATTTTCCAACCCGAAATTTAAACCAAACTTGTAACTTAGCAGACATCATTTCACGTTATAACTTGTAAAGGTAAGCAACCTGAAATAAATTAGATAGACTGTCCAATTTAATATACCTATTTTTATTTCCGAATGTTATTTGATTTTAACCTAATTCGGTTTTTTTAATTCTTAATTACATTTAATTTGAATTTGAATTATGTTCCAACACTTGCAACAGTTGCATTTGACTTCGTTGGATTTAAAAGTAAATGACCTCCCACAAACTAAGAAGGAGGTCATTATGATAAAATTTATTTTCTACCCAAACAAGCATTGGGTAGATCGTCATAATTTCAAGAAACTTTATAGAATTTTAAAATTAATTTTATTACTTTTAAAAATTCTTAAAAAGTTACTCGAGCTTTTTAGTGGTACGTTTCTGAAGTAATTTGGAACTTGGTAGTACGTTTGTTGTTTTGAAATACAAATAATAAAACATAACTCGACCAATGAATGGAAGAATTTACCGTGGGGTGTTCATTATTACATGGATATATTCAACGAGGTCACTTCTTCTTCTTTTTCCTATTTTTTCATTTTTTTCCCTAAATAATCTTATTTTATTAAAATTTATTTTATTTACCAGATTTTTATCTCCGGATAAAAATTTGTGTTTAACCTAATTCGGATTTTTTAATTTTTGACTACATTTAATTTGAATTTGAATGATGTTCCAACACTTGCAACAACCGAATCTGACCTCGTTGGATTTAAAAGTAAATGACCTCCCACAAACTAAGAAGGAGGTCATTATGATGAAATTTATTTTCTACCCAACAACACATTGGGTAGATCGTCATAATTTCAATAAACTTTATAGAATTTTAAAATTAATTCTATTACTTTTAAAAATACTTAAAAAGTTACTCGATCTTTTTAGCGGTACGTTTCTGAAGTAATTTGGAACTTGGTAGTACGTTTGTTGTTTTGAAATACAAATAATAAAACTTAACTCGACCAATGAATGGAAGAATTTACCGTGGGATGTTCACTATTACATGGATAAATTCAACGAGGTCACTTAATACATAACTATGATTTTATTTTTTCATTATTTGTTTTTAGTTGGGCTGATCTTTTCCAATTTCAAGCATAATTTTGATCCATTTTTGTCTCAGAAAGCCCATTTTATCTAAATCTTCACCACTACCGATAAGTTTAGTTTTTATTAGAGAAGCTGCCATTAAACCAATAATTAATAAGAGTATATACTCTAAAATAATTTGTCCTTTTTGATCGAATCTGTTCACATTTTTATTCATGCTTAGTAATCGTATTCTGTTCCTTCAGTATTTGAATCCCAACGATCTAGTTCGCCTGCTATATCATCAGTGATCGCACGTTTATTACTCCAAGTTTCAAATGATAATTTTACTTCTTTAATAATTTTTGGAATTAAATCTTCGGAGTCATCTGCAATCAAACCTAAAATTGTTTCTTCTTCCCAAATATCTTGTCCAAACAATTTTATGTTTCCATTTATTTGTTCTTGCGAATGATTTGGAAATGAAGTTTTAAAAACTTCTTCTGTTGGATAAACCATGATAAGTACAGTTGAACCTGCCGATGTCTTTGAATAATCTTTTACACTGTTAAACATTGGCGCTAATTGGTCTTGAAGTGCAAAGTAAATCTTCAAGGCATTCGTTTCGTGAAATTGAACAAAATAAATTCTAACTGGTCCATCAAATATGGCTGAGTTAAACGCATTATGAAAAAAACGAGATTGGGTTAAGGCCGAAAACGGTGCCCTCATGAAATCCTCCTTGTTTTGTTTCAAATTCTAATCCTTGAAAATGAAATATACTTAAGCCTATTGATATTGATAAAAGTCTGGCAAAGTATTTTTAAGAAATTTTCAGTAAATGTCATTTTTAATGCAATGAATAACATTTTAATCTTAAACAGAGCATTGTCTAGACCTGTTTATTTACTTTTTGATTTCATAAAATCAATTTACCATTTAGTATTAAATTTGATTTTGTTATAAAATGACAATTTAGTTTACGTTATTTTTTAATTTTGATGCGAAGTGATGTTATTTATAAATACTAACGTAAGTTTGGGTCTTTCACATCTAAAGTCATACTACACAAAGTCCGATAACGGACTTAATAGATTTACAACTGGGGTATTCGATGTATTTACACAATTTATTAAATTATTTTTTCACCTTATCTTTATATTCTACATTTATATTTTCTACATTTGCTCATGCTCAATTTATTAAAGATGAAAATATTTATTTAGATTTAACTAAAGTTGGCGCAAATTATTTTAATCATCCCACATATGAATATCCTTTTGAGTTCAAAAAAAATACCACATTGTATAGCGAACTCATACAACAGTATTTTTCTGGCCAAGAAATTAATGAAATTTTAAAAGCAGCTTCATCTTATACTAACTTAAGCCGTATTTCTGCTGGAACTAGATATCGACTTATCAGCGATTTATCTCCATCTCTTAGGTGGAGTGGTATAGAATTTAAATTAAGTCCAACTCAGTTTTTAAAAATTGAAAAATCACATCTCAATAATAATTGGATAAGTACTATTCATCAAAAAGAAATCAAGATTCGACTTGTCAGCTTTACTGGAAAAATTGATTCTTCTTTATGGCAATCTGCTGAAGATGCTCAAATGAGTCGTGAACTGATTGCAAACTTTGCTGAGGTATTTGCTTGGCAAATTGATTTTACCAGACAAGTTAACGAAAATGATACATGGAGAATTGTTGTTGAACAACTAACTTCGGAAAATGAAGTTGTCGGTTGGGGAAAAATTCTCGCGGCAGAATACAACACTCCAACCAAACTCTATGATGCTTATTATTATGAGAAGCCAAATCAAATTTCAGGGTATTTTACTAAAGATGGGAAAAGTATTGCTAAGTCACTCCTAAGAACACCAATTGAATTTGCAAGAATATCTTCGGGATTTAATTTAAGAAGGCTACATCCTGTATTAGGAATCAATCGACCACACAAAGGAGTTGATTATGCAGCTCCTCGAGGGACTCCAATTAGATCAGTTGGTGATGGTAAGGTACTTGAAGCAAAATACACTGTCGGTGGTGGAAATACGTTAACAATTGTTCACAACTCAACATACAAAACTCGTTATTTGCATCTTCAAGGTTTTGCTTCTTCCGTCAGAGCTGGTTCTCAAGTTAAACAAGGGCAAATTGTTGGTTATGTTGGTACAACTGGTTTATCTACTGGTCCACATTTGCACTTTGAGTTTTATGAAAATAATAATTATAAGGATCCACTGAAGGTAGACCTTCCACCTTCCCGTTCAATACCTAAACAACTTGTTGCTGACTTTTTTAATATTCAACAAAAATGGGCAACCCTATTACCGCCTTGGCCTCGAACAATTGCAAGTGTTGACTCTGGCCATAACAGCAACAGTAATAAAAATTAGTTAATTCTAGTGTGAAGATGAAAGAAACTCTATGTCTGTAAATTCTGAAACGTCTCAATCTGTTGATTCTTTCTCTTCTTCGATTTCTTCACTGACTTTAATAGCAACACCTATTGGAGATAAAAACGATATTTCTCTCCGTGCTCTTTCATTATTGAAAGAAGCAGAGGTTGTAATTGGAGAAGAGTTTAAAGAGCTAAGTAAACTTCTTAAACTCAATCAAATTGAACGAAAAGAAATGCATGTCATTAATGAGCATTCAACTCAAGAAGATATCAATGAAATATTTGAAAAATGTAAAAATAAAAAAGCTGTACTTGTCAGCGACTGTGGAACTCCAGGATTTTGTGATCCAGGATTTCAGTTAGTTAAAATTTTTAGAAAAAATAAATTAAAAGTAACAAGTGCACCTGGAGCTTCAAGTATTATGACCTTGCTTTCGCTTTCAAGTGAGCGAATTTATGAATTTTACTTCAAAGGTTTTTTACCAGCAGAAACTGAAGCTCGAAATAAAGAACTTAAATTGCTCAGTCAAAATTTAAACCCATTTATAATTATGGATACCCCCTATCGATTACAGAAAACTTTAAATGACTTATTAACTTATTTTGCAAAACGCACTTTTCTCTTAGGTATAAATCTTACTCAAGACACTGAGTTTATTGTAGAGGGAACTCCTAATTTAATTATTAAAGAATTAGCAGAAAAGAATATTCAAAAGGCCGAGTTTATAATTCTCGCTTACAAAAATTAATGTTTATAATTGCATGTGTAATTAAATTCTGATCAAATGAGCAGCCTATGGCGGCTCAAACTCAATTTATTAAATTACCAATTGATCATTATCTAGATAAAATTAACTCAATTTTGCTGAATAACAATCAACTCATCATTGCCGCAGAACCAGGGGCAGGTAAAACGACTCGCGTTCCTCCATCGCTAATTTCCGTCACGGATAAAAAAATTATAATACTTGAGCCAAGAAGAATCGCTGCCCGTTCATCATGTGAACGTATCGCTGAAGAACAAAACTGGACTGTTGGAAAAGAAATAGGTTATCAAGTAAAGCTTGAAAATAAAACTTCACCAGAAACAAAAATTATTTTTATAACTGAAGCGTTGTTATGGAAAAAATTACAACATGATCCTTCACTTTCGGATGTGGGAATTTTAATTTTTGATGAATTTCATGAGAGAAATATTTATTCTGATGTATCTTTAAGCTTGGCCACAGAACTTCAAACACTTGAACGATCGGATTTAAAACTTGTGATGATGTCGGCTACATTGAATATAGAACAACTTCAATGTTATTGGCCACACAGTCCATTAATTAAGGTACCGGGGTTAACATTTCCTTGTGCTATATTATATGATAGCAAAAGCCAAACTTTGCGTACTGATTATTTATTTATAGATAAAATGGTTCAAAAAATAAAATTAGTAACTGAAAATAAAATAATGTCTGATTCTGAAAATCATATATTAGTATTTTTACCTGGAACTTCTGAAATTAGACGAATAAAAGAAAAACTTGAATCTGATTTATTTTTTAAAAATATTTTGATATTTGAGCTGCACGGTCAAATTGAATTTGAGGAGCAAAAAAAAGTATTAATCAGTAAAGTTAACAAACCATTTTTATTTAAAATAATTTTAACAACAAATATAGCAGAAAGCAGCCTTACAGTAGATGACGTTGATACCGTTATTGATTCAGGACTAGCTCGTGAATGGGCACTTGATAATAAAAGATTTTACCCGGTACTTAAAACTCAACGTATTGCCAAGGCTTCTGCTATTCAAAGGCAAGGCCGATCAGCAAGACAAAAAAATGGATTTTGTTATAAAATGTGGACTGAGCAAGAAGAAAAAACTTTTATTGATTTCTCGAGTCCTGAAATTTTAAAAATAGACTTAACAGAAACTGTTTTATTTTTAAATACCATGGGTATCACTAACCCAAATAACTTTTCATGGTTTGAAGCGCCAAGTGTAAAACAAATTGATACCGCAATTTCTCAACTTATTGAACGCGGATTGATTGATGAAAAATTAATTATCACGAATCTTGGAAAAGCGGTTAGTAAAAATAATTTACCCTTAGATTTGAGCCTTCTTTTTTGTAAGTTTATCGAAAATAATGAAATCATATGGGGCGCCCAAATAGTCTCAATTTTATCAGAAAAAGATTATTGGAGAAATCAAGATCTAAGCTCACTTGCATCATTAAATTTTGATTCTGATATTGCTATTCGACTTCATGAGCTCAATGAAGATAAAAATAAAAAATACTTTACTTCACTTCATAATTTCGCGGATAAACTTTGCCGCTCATCTCATACAAAGTATTGTTTAAAGCCACTTACTGATATTAATGATGCTGATACAATTCATAAGATAATTTTTGATGGTTTATCATTTAATTTAAGTCGTCGTCGAAAACCTAAAACACTTATGGCTATTCATTTGAGTGGTATGGGTGTTGAACTCGCAACTCGTTCGCAAGTTCAACACTGTGAGTTTTTTATTACACTATCTGGAAGATCTCTTGAAGGCGCTTCTCAATCCATTGTTGATTTTGCTACCCCAGTTAAAAAAGAATGGGTCCTTGGTAAATTTGATTCAGTGATCAGATTGCAGAAAAAAATTGAATATGATGAATCAAAAAATCAGTTCTTTAAATTAGAACAAAAATGGTTGCAAAACATGCCCATTGAAGATGAACTTAAAAAACAATGTTCCCCAGATGAAATCTCACTTGTCGATGTTCTAAAAAATATGTGGCAGTCTATTAAACATAAAAATGATTCATTATCACAATTAATAAAAAGATATCAATGGGCTCAGAAAATTTACCCACAATATTCCTGGCCAGTTTGGGATGAAAAACTTGATCAACAAATAATTGAACTTTCACTTCTTGGTGAAACTAATTTAAAATTTATTGAAGATAAAAATTGGGAAGATGTTTTAATGATCGTATTGGATAATTATCAAATAGAAGAAAATCTAGATAATAAAAAATTATTGCTTTCTAAAATAATAAAATCTGAATTTCCATCACTTATAACTGCACCTAACCAAAAAAAATTTAAACTTGAATATACAGATGATTGCGTAAATCTTAGTTTTAAAATTCAAGACGCCTTTGGATGGAAATCAACTCCTCTAATCGCAAATGGTAAAATTACTTTACGACTAATTTTATTGGGACCACATATGCGCCCCATACAAACAACTAATGACTTAGCATCTTTTTGGAATACTGCTTACAAGCAAATGCGTCCTACACTTAAAGCTGACTACCCTAAACATAAATGGCCAGAAGACCCTACCATCTTATAAATCTTTTATAGGTCTCTTTTAGAGTAAGCTTATTTCCTTCTATTGCATTAGAGTTAAATGATAATTCTAATGAAAGTTGCTCTTTTAATTTTCCAATATTAATTTTAGAAAAAGGTCGCTTAGCTTGAATAATTTTAAACTTATGTTCAATTCGTTTTAAAATTGGTGCGTGAATCATTAAATTCCTTAATAAGGTAAAGGTTAATAATATATACATACCATATTAAGTCTCGTTGTGTAATATCACTAGACAAATAAAAAATAAATTTTAATCTTCAGGAAACGATTTGACCAAAATAATAATAATTTATCAAATTTATTCCAAGAAAAGTAATTCCTATTCAATCCCTAAATAGGCTTTTGCATATTTGTACTTCAAAATTTGAAGGGCTCAAGACCAAATTATTTTTTGGTAAATTTATATTTAAAAATTGCATACGGGCATCTGATGTTTTTAACTTATGATCATTATATTCTGACTCTGCAAAATTATATTGCGTATGATCAGGTGAAATTTTCCAGTAATCATCCCGTTTTGCACCTTCCATATTAAGAGCTTGCACAAAAATAAGTGCTCGTTTTGAATCTTGGAGCTTATACCAATCTAAAAACATTTGAATATTCCGGGTCGCATTGGGATCAATTGTTGCTATCAATTCAAGAAATGACTTATGGTAAGTCAACGCCTTCAATTCATCTGCAAAAATATTATAGGCATCAACTCCAAGGTAGCCAAGACATCCGAGCAAGTGATCCACAGTTATCGAATCCATTCCTACCTTTTCCATTACCAAATATGCGCTTTTAAATTTGGTCAGTTTTGTTACAAGATTTGAACGATCTCCAAAAAATACCGCATCTAAATAAGCTTTTCTACCGCGAGAATAACTGAAAAGCTCGCTTAGCCATATTGACGAATTTCTATGTGTTAACCAATCTTCTTTCATAAAAAGTTGTTTAGATATTTCTTCTTTATATTGATCTTGGGATCTCCTTATAAAATCAACAACAATTTCAGGGTTCTGTCTGACAATTTCGTAATCTAAAACTGCTTCCATCGCCGCATTAAAATACCACGAATCTCCAGTGAAAAATGTTTTCATTTCTGGGATAGCTAATATTGTTATATGAGCTTTAGCTCGTCCGATAAAATCTTTTACTTGTGATTCTGTCCATATTAACTTGTCAAATTCTTTCATTAGGTCATTGCGGTTTCCAATATTATTTTTAAAGTTCAAAAGATTAACAGGATTCATTAGTTCATCAAAAAGATGTGATGAATCTGAGACTGTACCAGGTTCATAAATTGCATTTTGAGAAAACCCATTGATAAAATTAATTGGGATTATTTTATCACTTAAGTTACTCGTTCGTCGATACCAACCAATATTATTTTCGGGATTCCAATTAGCTCGCAAGTCAGTATTGAAATAAGTACCATCTTCAGGATAAAATAACCAACCTTCTTCACTACGAAAATAGTTATTTTTGACAAATAACCACTTTCTAGTTCGGTTGTCATAAAATCTATGACTTGCAGATTCATAAGTCCATTTAGCATTAGAATACATAGGACCTACACTATCGGCATACTCAATGTCCATTTGGACACGTGACTTAGTTGTATCTTCTGCACTTGAAGTTTTATATGTTCCATATCGATCATATGTAGAACGTGCCATGGGATCAGATAATACCTCATAAGCTTTATTCAATTTTGCCATTATAGCATCTGCATTAGGATTATTTAGATTTCGATCTGGATGGAGCTTTTGAGCTTGTTTGCGATAAGCACTTTTGATTTCAGATTGAGATGCTGATTTATTTAATCCTAAAATATTATAGAAATCCTCAGCGTATATATTTAGTGAGAAAAATAAAAGCCCGAACATCAAAAATAATTTAAAATTTTTTAATACGTGTTTAAATATTCCAATTTCGTTTAATTTCGATTGAAAATTCATTGCATATTCTCCTTGAAAACATCTGAATTTAGCATTCCTAAAATTTCAGACCACGACCTAAAACTTGGACCATTTTTTAAAAAGTTTCGATAATCTTCCAATTCTTGACCAATTAAACCTGTAATTTTCTGCAATTCACTTCGTTGCTCAATACTCATTTTTGCAAATATCACACCAATCTGATTTTTTAAATCAATTGCGAGTCCATCTGCAGCAGAAGCTCTACTATTTGGAACTTCAGCACTGATCGCACGAAATTGTTCTTGATAAGCATGTAGTTCACTCAAAACTGTAAGTACATCCAATCTCAGTAAATAGGTTAATTTTTTTTCTTTAGCATATTGGTAAATTGCTTCGAAATCTTTAATATGTAAAACCTCATGAAGTGCAGTAAACGCGTCTGCTTTATGTGACAAAATAACTAAATTTTGTGCGGGCAGCTCCAGTAGTTGCGGTAAATTAGTTACAAGCCACTTTTGATCCTCGCTAAAAGTGACAAATCTTGTTGGATTATCAGGATATGTTGATGCAATGTTAAGATCAATTAACTGGGCTGTTTTTGGTAAAATTAAAAATGCAATTTGATGATGAGATTTTACATTTATGTAACTGCGAATTTGAGTTTGGGTTAAGGGCGCAAAGTCTAAAGAGTTTGCAAATTCAAGTGACGTCATCATATAGCCTGTTCCGTAACCTGTTACAACTTTGGAAATCACTTGCTGAATTCTTTCCCAGCGAGGGGAGAACAATGTCCAACTATCCGGTGTCGATTGTAAACTAAAGGACTTACAGTTAGAACAGAGTTTGTTTGTCGAGAAAAGCCCGCTACATTTATTGGTGCTTATATTTGACATTGCCTTGATATTGAATAGTGACAATTGTAAAAATACAATTGTCCAAAATTTTGACAACTTAAATAGAATATAATATTGGTGAGGTTTTTTGAATGTCATGTTTGAGTAGTAGAGCAATAACTATGCTTGGCTTTATACCACTAGAAAGGGACTTTGAATCATGACGATAACTTTCCAATTGTTGTGGTATCTAAAATCAGAAAATTCTAAAATTTTTCTCTAACAAATTAAAATTTGTTGTTTTGAATTCAAAATCCAACTGGTTTTTCATAATAGAAACCATTTACTGGAACACAAGCACCGGTCCTAACTACTTGACCTTCATGGAGAGTCAAGGACGCACCAAGAGGCGAACCTTGTTCATTAACAAAGACTTCAAAATAACCCCATTTTTCAGACTCACTTTTTCCAAACTGATAAATCAAGGTATTGTATATTGTAGTGATCTGAAATGGAATTAAACCAGTCATATTCGTTAGCTGAGATGGGCCGAAAATACGCAGCAAATTGTTTAGTAATTTTTGAGAAGTTGATTTTTCTCTCTGTCCAGTCAAGACCTCAAGATATGAGATTTCTTCGCCTGAAACCTTTAAATTAACGAGAACTGTTCCAGAAAACCCTTCATTTCGGCTCACTTTTGACTCAACATATTTATTGCCTTCCAAAAAATTAGTCAATTTGGCATTACAGGAAAATAATGGCATTTGGTCATTGGGCACCTTGGAGATACTATCGTTTTCCCCAGCAAAAGTCATAATTCCGGCTAAAACAAAACTCGTTAAAATAAGTATACGCATTTTTCTTCCTTAGTATTTTTTTTAATTGTTGTTAATTATCTAATTTCAAATAAAATTCCACAACATTTGGAACGGTATCGATTATAACAAAATTCAATATTAAATTCACCTGTTATTATTTAAACATTAGAATAAATTTTTCATAAAGACGTATGAGATACTAAATTTCACTAATGGATTACAGATCTAAAAGGCTTCTATAAGAACAATAGAGATTAAAAAGTAGAATGAATTGAATATCATAATTACTTCTTATTCTAAATTCTTAAAATTCTTTTAAGTTACAATATAAGCTATATCCATTGGGTATCCCTGATCCTCGTAATATTAATTTTAAATGAGATTGATCATTAACTAAAACCACTTCAAAAATACTACGGTGAATTTCAAATTCTTTAATTGGTTCAGAATAACAAGCCATCAAAGCCAAAGGGCACCAGACGTAGATATATACTTGGATCATGACGAAAGTGATATAACGACAAGAAGTTATTTTTCTCAAAATAAATTACCATTCAAACCTTTGACGATGCGCTACCTAGATGACGTCTATGGACTAATTGATGGTGTTAAAAATGGCTATGGAAAAGCGATTGTACCTCTCCACCTAATTGAGCATGAATCTAATATAGAAATTCTGGAACCCAAGCGTGTCTTGCGAGTTCCTGTTTATCTGCAATTCTTCAATCAGCCATATCACAGTAAAGTCCATTCAACCTTTATAAATGAGGTGCAGACTTTTTTTAAAGAAAAACTACGTCAATTAATCTAATCTTTTCCAATTGAATTTTGTTAAAGTTTACTTTGAGCTAGGGTTCAGAATTTAGGGTTGGGTTAAAACTCGAAGGGTTCTCTTATGATAATTAGAAAAATAATATTTTCATTTTTAATTATGTAATCTTATAAATCAGCTTTAAACTCAATAACTGATGAGGAAAAACTCGAATTTGCCAAATAAATTTATTATTTCAATCTCTAATGGTAAAGATTTTAATTATCAAAATATTTAAAATTCATATTATTTTGGAGAGGGTTTTAGAAACAAAAGATGCAGTTGGAAAAGTATTTATAATCAAACTCTTATAAAGACAGCTTCAAACACTCCCGAATATGCAAACTTAGAAATCATTGATCCTAGTTATTATTTTACTAGATTATAATTTTTAACTGTATTTTTATTAAAATATGATTAAGTTAGAATTAATATGGATATTTTGCAAAAAATTAAAGACAAGATTATTTATTACCTTCATCGTAGAGATCACAGCGAAAAAGAACTTCGGCAAAAACTGAGTAAATTTGAATTTGAAATCCATGATATAGAAAAAGCAATAAATTGGGCAAAAGAACGTGGTTATATGTCTGACCCCAACCGCCTTAGCGAACGTCATGTCGAACGACTCCAGAAAAAGAAAAAAGGTATCAGATATATTCAAAATTATCTTCAACAAAAAGGTCTCCCCCCTAGCCCAATTAATGATGACCAAGAATATTTGAATGCAAAAAGTTTAGCACTTCAAATTGCAAAAAAAATGAAATTATCTCTTGATATTGAAAAACTTGAACGCGAACATAAAGAAAAAATTGGTCAAAAACTTCTGACCCGTGGCTTCTCAATGGGGATTGTTCGAAAAATAATTTATAGCAATGAGCTAAACTAATATTTACATTAAACATTCATAGACAATTTTTACCAAAAACGATAGAAATAATTGTGAGCAAATAAACTATAGTTTGGGTGAAGGAATTTTATGAAAAGCAGCCAAGTAAGACAAACATTTATTGATTTTTTTAAAAAAAATGGCCATACGCCTGTTACAAGTTCTTCTTTGATTCCAGAAAATGATCCGACCTTGCTCTTCACTAATGCCGGAATGAACCAATTTAAAAATCTATTTTTAGGTTTAGAAAATCGCGATTATAAGCGCGCAGTCAGCTCTCAAAAATGCGTAAGAGCTGGCGGAAAACATAATGATTTAGAAAATGTGGGACACACAGCTCGCCATCATACTTTTTTTGAAATGCTTGGAAACTTTTCATTTGGA
>SXGU01438028.1_pt1 | contig 41398 bp, 47 predicted proteins | sample 3174531 | NCBI WGS metagenome assembly SXGU01 (sample SAMN11356863, study PRJNA531348) | freshwater metagenome | isolation source: freshwater sample F1-140 | place: China: Fuxian Lake, Yuxi | collected 2017-12-25 | reverse complement strand
CAACACATCGTGGGCTTCCAGGTTGGTCAGCAATGCCGCGAGATCACCCGCTTTATCGAGCACTGGCCCCGACGTTTGGCGAATTTTAACACACATTTCAGCGGCTATAATATTAGCCAGCGTGGTCTTACCCAAGCCCGGAGGGCCGAAAATCAACACATGATCCAAGGCTTCTTTCCGCGCCATTGCCGCCTGAATAAAGATTTCCATTTGCTCGCGCAATTCTTTTTGGCCGATATAATCGGCCAGGCGTTTGGGCCGGATAGCCCGATCCTGCCGCTCTTCATCCGAGTGACTATGAGCCGTCACCATGCGATCGCTTTCAATCATCTTACCGAGCCTTGCAAGGCAAGCCGGATAATATCTTCACAGCTTTTGCCCTCAATATTAATAGCTTGCACCATTTTACCGGCATCCAGCGGCTTATAGCCTAATGAACACAAGGCGCTAATGGCTTCCTGTTTCGGATTACTGACGAACTGAACTTTATCGACACCGGCCACCGGCAATTCACTTGAATCGGATGAATTAATCAGGTCCGGCAATCTGTCGCGCATTTCAATAATCAAGCGTTCGGCCGTTTTTTTGCCGACTCCCGGCAAGCGCACCAAGGCTTGCGTATCGTTATTATGAATACAGCGATGAAATTCTTCGGCACTCTGGCCCGATAAAATCGTCAAAGCCAGTTTGGGTCCGACACCATTGACCTTGATCAACGTCCTGAACATCGCCCGATCCGCATCGGTCGAAAACCCGAATAAGATATGCGCATCCTCCCGAACCACCAGATGCGTATGCAGCATTACCTCCGCACCGATAGCAGGCAGATTATAAAAAGTCGTCATCGGCGCTTCGATTTCATAGCCGACACCGTTCACATCGAGCATTAACAACGGCGGCGCTTTAAACGCCAGCTTGCCGCGCAAAAAACCGATCACCGTAACCGACCTTGCTGCAAACGTTGTGCAGTTTGCTGATAATGAGCATGACAAATACTGATGCCCAACGCATCGCCGGCATCGACCTGTAACTCGCCTTGAATATTTAACAGAATTTTCACCATATGCTGAACTTGGGCTTTTTCGGCGCTGCCTTTGCCCACCACAGCCTGCTTGACTTGCCGGGCCGCATATTCAAACACCGGCAAACCGGTAGTTTGCACCGCGCAAATTGCCGCCCCCCTGGCTTGGCCCAATTTAAGCGCGGAATCGGCATTCTTATGCATAAACACCTGCTCTATGGCCATTTGCTCGGGCTGATAGCGTTCAACGACTGCCAAAATACCATCAAAAATTTGTTTAAGCCGATCGGGAAAATAGTCGGCTTTGATATGAATACTGCCGCTGGCTATGTATTTATAGCCGCTCGATGAGTCGTCTATAATGCCGTAACCGGTTATTCTCGAGCCGGGATCTATCCCTAAAATTTTCATTTGTTATCAATCAGTTAGGGTGCATTATATGCGTTGTTTTGCTATAGCTGTTTTTCATCAAGTAACTTTACCGATTGTAAGCGTGAAAACTTCTTATCGAAGGTAAATAACTCATGGTTATTTTGCAAACAGCCCGACAAAATAAGGTAATCGGAAAAATCCGCCGTGTGATTTTCAAAAATCGCAAGCGCCTTATCAAACTGATCTTCATCTTGCAACACAAACGGCAAAGTTTGCTGAAGATGTTTTAGCACGGTTATGACAGCCGGCTTATCAAAGCTATAAGCGGTTTCCAATACCTAAACCATTTCAATTTGTACGATTTGCGGCACATAAGCCTGTTTGGCACGTTTTAACAGGGCCTTGGCCATATTAACTTGTGCCTGTGAGTCTGGATCGTTGATTAACAAGCGCACCAATACATTGGTATCAACTGCAATCATAGGCTCCCGCCGCGCTTTTTTACTGCCTCATCCATTTGATCCAACGTGACGCCACGCGGTGCCTGCAAAATACCGCAAGCCTGTTCGACCTCTTCATCGGTTAATTGATTATTGAGCTGCCGCGTTTTAAATGAATAACGATCTTCCAGAAAACAAATAAAATCCAATACCTCTTTTTGTAAATTTTCCGGCAACCTTTGGCTATGAGCCGTTATTTCATTAAGATGATTCATGATTTAACCCCTCATTGAGCGCATATGTAGACTCGCAGTTGATCCGAATTATGAAGATTTGGGTTCATGATAGCTTTCGACTATTACTTCTATCAATCGAGTCCGTCCATAATCTCATCACTAATATCCGCATTGGAATAAACATTCTGCACATCGTCCAGATCTTCCAATCGGTCTATCAAGCGCATCATTTTTGCCGCATCCTCGGCATCCAGTTCGGCCAACGTTGCTGCCTGCATGGTGATCTCGGCATTATCCGGCTCGAAACCCGCCGCAACCAAGGCATCTTTTACTTCCAGATAACTTTCCGGCGTCGTCGTGACATCAACCGAACCGTCGTCATGGGTAGTCACATCTTCCGCTCCGGCTTCCAACGCCGCTTCCATCAACGCATCTTCATCAACGGAAGGCGCATAACTGAGGATGCCGATCTTGCTGAACATATAAGCTACAGAGCCGTCGGTACCCAAATTGCCGCCCGCTTTAGAAAAAGCGTGGCGCACTTCGCCGACGGTGCGATTACGATTGTCGGTCAGGCAATCCACCATAACCGCAGTGCCGCCTGGTCCGTAACCTTCGTAACGTACAACTTCGTAATTAACGCCTTCCAATGCGCCGGACGCTTTTTTGATCGCGGTATCGATAGTATCCCGGCGCATATTCGCACCTAAAGCTTTATCTATCGCGGTACGTAAAGAGGGATTGCTTGCCGCATCCGGTCCGCTGGTTTTTACCGCGACCGTGATTTCGCGCAGCAGTTTGGTGAAAATTTTGCCGCGTTTAGCATCCTGCCCTGCCTTACGGTGCTTGATGTTAGCCCACTTGCTATGCCCTGCCATTGTCTCTCTCTAAAATACAGTTGAATATGCGCTCGTAGTTATTCAGCAGTTAGGAACAAATAGAACGCCGGGACGCTGATTATTATGGTCGGATAAGGTTTTTCAGTATTTGCATGATTTTTTTTATCTGCGCTCTGCGTTCCATTGTGCTGTTATGGGACTGAGCGACTACAAAACTTATAAGACATGCGCCAAAACAGAAACCAAGCTCGGTTCGGCGCTATAAAAATCGGCCAGCTCACGGACAACCTGCCTATCAACCACGCCGCCGAAGCCGATCACAACGGCTCCGGCTTGTTTGGCTTCCATATCGGTCTTGCCATCGCCGATCATGACCATTGAACTTTCCGGCTTCAGCAAATGTTTACAAATCTCAGCTTTTCCGCCCGATCTGGCCAGCGGAGAGTTCCGGTCATAATCGCGATAACTGCCGTCTTCGTTAAAGTAAATATCGACAGCGTGAACCTGAGTTTCAGCTAAACCCAAGCACTTCGCCAGCGGCAAAATAGCTTGACGGATCCCGCCGCTGATAATATGCAGTTCTTTGTTTTGCGCGGTCAACGTATCAAACACCTCTTTAACGCCATCGACGATCCGCTCAATGTACACCTCCCCCAGCCACTCGATACTGTCCCGATCCGGCCTGATCAACGATAAGCGTTGCTCGTAGACCGCTTCCAGCGGCACCTCGCCATTCATCGCCGCGTCGGTCAGTTTGGCCATCGCTTCGCCCAAACCGACGCGTCCGGCGAGTTCGTCGATGCCTTCTATTTTGCTTAAGGTGCTGTCGCAATCAAAGCAGATAACGTCAAAACTCATAAGTTAATTTGGATAGCTTTATGTACCGCGGGGATATGACACAATTGCTGCAACAAATCGCCTGTTAACGGTTCGGAAACACTGATAACCGCCATCGCCCGCTGCTGCACATCCGCCGTGCCTACCTGCATTCGGGTAATGTTGATATTCGCATTGCCCAACACACTGCTGATAGCCGAGATAACACCCGGCTTGTCATCATGCTGAGTCACCAATAAGGTTCCTTCCGGCACCACTTCAATATCGAACTGATCGATGCAAACCAAACGCGGATGACAACCGCCTAACAACGTTCCGGCCAATGTAATGGTGCGGTCCGCACAATGCCCGATAACACGAATTAAGGATAAATAATCTTGGGTTTCTTCGGTTTTCGATTCAACCAAAGCAATACCTTGGCGTTTGGCAATATTTTCGGCATTAACCCGGTTGACCGGTGTAGAGAACTGTCCGCTTAACACTCCCACCAAGGCCGCCACCGAAACCGGCCGCACCTCAACTTCCGCCGCTTTGCCTAATAGCACCACTTCTATTTTTTCTATCGGCTTGGTCGCCAAACCAACCAACACCTTGCCCAGAATACTAGCCAGGTTCATAAATTCGTGGGATTTTTTCAGTTCTTCCGCCGACACTCTAGGCAGATTTAACGCATTAACCGCTTCGCCGGTTTTTAAAAAGGTGACCGCTTGCCGGGCGATTTCAACACTTACCGCCACTTGCGCTTCGCTGGTCGACGCGCCTAAATGCGGAGTAAAAACGATATTATCCAGCTCCAGCAACGGCGAACCGGCAGGCGGCTCATTTTCGTAAACATCAAGCGCCGCACCGGCTATTCGACCGTTTTTCAACGCATCATACAGCGCCGCCTCGTCAATTAAGCCGCCTCGGGCGCAGTTAATAATCATCGTCTCTTTTTTCATCATCGCCAGCTGAGCGCTGCCGATCACGTTACGGGTTTTCTCAATCAACGGGCAGTGCAAGGTTAAATAATCGGCTCGAGTCACCAGCTCATCCAGCGTCACCGACTCAACGCCCAAGTCTTCGAATATTTCAGGAGCGACAAACGGATCATAAGCGATCACTTGCATTTTCAAGCCAAAACCGCGTTGCGCGACGATTCGCCCGATAGTGCCGAAACCCAATATCGCCAGCGTTTTATGGGCAATTTCCGATCCCATCAACTTGGAGCGCTCCCATTTCCCGGCGCGAACCGAGCGGTCTGCGGTCGGCAAATGGCGGCTCAGCGACATCATATGCGCAATCGCCAATTCGGCCGTGGTGGTTGCATTCGCATCCGGCGTATTCATCACAATAATTCCCAGCTCTGTTGCGGCGGGAATATCGACATTATCGACACCGATACCGGCGCGGCCTATCAGCTTTAAGTTTTTTGCCGCCTGCAACACTTTTTTAGTCACCTGCGTATCGCTACGAATCAACAATGCATCGTAATCCCCGATGATACCGCAAAGCTGATCCTCGTTAAGTCCTGTCTCAATATGAATTTGTATGCCGGGTTGATCGTTTAAATAATTGATACCGGCTTCTGCTAATTTGTCGGAAATAAGGATTTTTTTCAAAGGAATGTACCGGGAAAAGGAGGTGCGTTAAAAAAATGCGTAGTTTAACAGATATATACGCAGGGCAGTTGTACCCGCCGCGGTTATTTATAATTTCCCATCGGTATCGGCTTAAGCAAAATAAGCGGATACCGATGGCAAGTATTTATGCTCGTCGGCCTTAGCTTTAATTACCGTGATAATACCCGTCCGGAGAAGGTTTACGCGCCGGTTTCGGTGCGACGGGGACCGAAACCCGCACCGGTACTTTTGGCGGCGATTGCGTCGATACAGGCGGGGACGGTTCCTGTTGGAGATTGCTTCCTTCAGCGGTCAAATCCTCCAGCGGCGGCAAGCGTTCATAGATAGCCACAGGATCGCCGCTTTGTTCTTTAAGCGCTTTATTCAAAGCGGCTTGGTCGAAATCGCTCACTTCCTGGTTATTATTGGCTTTTCGAATCAACGCCAAGGCCATCGCAAAACGCTGGTCCAGCGCGGTCTCCTCGCCTTCCAGATCAGGATGCGCTTCAACATAAAGCACATTGTCCAGCCAACCGACCTTGATAGGCTGTTTAACAATATATACCGGCGTCCCGACTGAAACATAATCGTATAACTGCTCGACATCTTCAGGATACATGCGAATGCAACCGTGGGTTATCTGCATGCCGATACCGTTAATCTTGTCTATATCGGTACCGTGGATTCGGTATTCTCCGGGCAGCGCCAGGTACAAGGCACGCGAACCCAACGGATTATGCGGCCCCGGAGGAACAATAGCCGGCAACGGATCGCCATTCGCCGCATGTTCGCGCCTGATGGACTCAGGCGGATGCCATTCAGGATTCATGATTTTCCGGACAACTTTGGTTTGACCTAACGGCGTCTTCCAATCCTGTCTGCCGACGCCGTGCGCATAGGACATCACTTGTTTAGGTTTTTCGCCTTTTTTAACCGGCGGATAATAATACATCCGGTATTCGGAAATATTTAAGGTAATGCCGTTATGAGGCGAATCCGGCAAAATGCGCCTATTCGATAAACGCACAATCTCACCTTTTTTAACCAGCCAGCGATCGACGTCCTGATTCAACCTGACGATTTCCGTTTGTCCCAACAGGAAGCGGCGCGCCACATCCAATAAGGTTTCATCCTGCTCTGCACGCGTTAAAGGCATACCGTCAGGATATTGAGTGATTACGGTATCATTGCTGTTTTCCGGCATTGCATAAGTTGTGGCGTGTGCATGACTGCCAACAGACAGCAAGAAGGTAAAAGCGAGTAGTGCGCGAATGTTCATTGCGGTAATTTTCTCAGAAACACGATATAAAAAATAATAACGACTTTTCAACAACCGGCATTGCCGGTTGTAGGATGCAAGTTTATCTACACCCTACAAGTAATCCCAAGCTAATTACTCAAGATCCACCCATCTAAAAAACCGTATATCATATCATGTCAAAATCGACTCTCGCATTATTTTACGAGCTTATTCCAGCAACACTTCCATCATGACACCAACGCTTAGTCTTTACCCCGGAGGACCAAGTACCGGTTAACCCCACGGCGTAAGAGTCCCTACCCTAGCACCGGCTGGATAGACGCTTAAGTATTTATGCCGGTATCTTTTTTTCCACTGTCCAAGTGTAATAGCTATGATGATATTTCAGTTATCATTACTTAGAAACACCTATACAGCATTTTCAAATTCAGTTAATGACTCAAATAGCAAAACCAGAGTGTGTTCGATAATCGACAGTCAAAGATTGCGTTCCATTAAATCAGGAGTTGTATTGACTAAACGGAACAGAAACAATAGGTTCCTAGGCTAAGCCCGGCAAGCGGCTTGAATTAATAATAGTGAAGCAAAAACTCTGCTATAACAGCAGCTTCTTGTTTTTACAATAAAAAATATTTGGACACCTAACAATGAAGTTCTTTTCCTACCAAGCACCTTACTCTGCCGATAACAACAGCATGGCAACGATCAAGCCAAATCACCTGCTTCCGGTTTTTGCCTTCCTTATCTGTGCTTATATGCTGTTCGGCCGATTGGGAGAATGGCCGCTAATTTCGCCGGATGAAGGCCGTAATGCTGAAGTAGCTAGGGAAATGAGCCAATCCCATTCGTGGTTGGTACCCACTTATGATGGACTGGCCTATCTTGATAAGCCGGCCTTTTACTTCAAAACTATCGCACTGTCTTTTTCGCTGTTCGGGGAATCCGAAGGCGTCGCCCGGTTGTCTTCGGCTGTCTTCGGCTTCGCGTTGCTGGTCGCGGTGTTCCTGTTTTGCCAAAAAATGTACGACTGGCGCACCGCCCTTTTAGCCATATTAATCATCGCCACGAGCCCGCTTTACATCGTGTTTTCGCGATTTGTCATTTTTGATATGTCCCTGGCTTTTTTTGTAAGCGCGTCCATTTTTGCCTGCTTTGTGGCCGAGGAAAGCGAAGAACAGCAACGAATGCGATGGTACTTGCTGGCCGTCTTATCGGCCGGCATCGCCACGCTGATTAAAGGTCCCGTGGGATTTATTATCCCCAGCCTCGTAGTAACTGTCTTTAACGGGCTTGAAGGTAGACTGAGCGTTATGAAACGCGCCTTTGCCTTACGCAATTGGGCTGTTTTTTTTGCTATCGTGCTGCCCTGGTTTATCGGCCTATCGCTGCTTCGCCCCGATTTCCCTTATTACGGTATTATGAAGGAATCGATTGCCCGCTTTACCACCACCGAATTCCACCGCACCGCGCCTTTTTATTACTATGCTCCGGTTATTGCCGGCACTTTTTTCGCCTGGAGCTTGCTGCTGCCGGAGTCCATTATTGCGGCATGGCAAAAACGAAAAAGCTGGTCTCGCGCCGACCGCCTGTTTATCGTTTGGGCTATCGTGGTAGTGCTGTTTTTCTCGGTTTCACAATCGAAACTGCCCGGCTATGTTCTCACCGCAGTGGTCGCTCTGGGCATCCTGACCGCGCGTGTTTTTGCTAAAGCGCTGAACCACAGCACCGGGCGCGCGGCTCGTACGCTTCGGCGCGGAACCTTGCTGTTACTCCTGCTGAGCACATTAGCGACTGTAATTGTTTGCGTTATCGCCTTTAACCCTGAAGTACTGCAAAGCAGGCTCAGGTTTAGACCGGAGCTGTTCAATCTTTTTATACCCACCTTTCTCCCTCTGGCGATATCGTTCGGTATCGTTGCGTTGCTTTCGGCATTTGCCGCCCTAACTCACAATACGCGACTGATTTTCGCCGCCTTCATCAGCTTTCCTTTGCTGTTACTGAGCGTTAATTTTGATATTTTGAGCCTCTATGCGCAGAGCCGCTCGTCGCGCAGTTTGGCTGAACACATCTCGGCAACATTATCTCCTGCGGCCGAAGTGGCTTGCCTGCACTGCATGCCCAGCGGATTGCCGTTTTATCTGAAGCGTTTGGTGACCGTATTGAGCGATGACGGCACAGAACTCACCAGCAACTATATCGTTTTCACCCTCAATTCAGGCCAGCCTTGGCCGGAGATAATCGTGCCGACAGCGCAACGGCATCATTGGCTTGCCGCCCGCACTCATCCGATTTACCTGCTGGCCAAGAAAGACCGATTGACCGAACTTAAAGACATCGCATTAGCGCATGGCGCAGAAGTCGTGGCGCTTAATGCCGATTACTTTGCCGCCCTGCTACCCACTCCGTCCGGAAAATAATATGTGCGGTATTTGTGGTTTAGTGATCCGCCAAGGCATGGCGGACGAAGGCTCCGCACACTTGCAAGTGACCCGGATGGTCGATGCATTAATGCATCGAGGCCCGCATGACACCGGAATTGACGGCGATCAAAACGCGCTGTTCGGCATGACCCGGCTTGCCATACGGGGCTTAAACGACGGCAAACAGCCGATCATGGACCTCGCCAGCGGCGTCATGATCGCATGCAACGGCGAAATCGATAACCACCTCGAATTGCGCGAGTGGTTGCTGGCTCGCGGCCGACCGGTTGAGCAAAGCACCGATGTTGCGGTTATTCCCGGCTTATATCTGGAGCTTGGCGACGCCTTTGTCGAACGGATCAAAGGCGCTTTCGCTATCGCAATCTGGGATCCGCGCGCTAAAAAACTCATACTTATCCGCGACCGGGCCGGAGAACGGCCGCTTTTTTTCTCGGTCAACGACGGTGTTGTTGTTTTCGCCTCGCTGATAGCGGCCTTGGTAACCTCAACTTCACAGCCATTTAAGATCGGTACCGACGCTGTTCACGCTTATCTGCAAGCCGGCTTTTTTGTTTCGCCGGCAACGCCCTTCACCGATATTCAAAAAGTGTCGCCCGGAGAAGTAGTAACAATAGACGCCAACGGCATTCAACGCAGACGTTATTGGCGCTGGAATCCCGTACAGACGCCCCAACAAACAGGATCGTTGGATGCGTTCGACGCCATTTTTCGGGAATCGGTACGTTTGCAAAGCGACGTGGATGTCGATTTCGGCTTATTTTTAAGCGGCGGCCTGGATTCTTCGTTAATCGCCGCGGTAACCCGATCCATTCGCCCGGCGGCGTCAGTGAAAGCCTATAGCCTTCGTTTCAGCGAAGCCTCATACGATGAAGGCCATTATGCCGAGCAAGTGGCTAAGCAACTGAATGTCGAGTTTGTGCCGGTTTGGGTCAGTCCCGAAGATTTTCCGCCGACGCTCGCCAAACTGGTTCGCCAAGTCGGCGAACCGCTGGCCGATCCGGCTTGGGTTCCCAGCGCCCTGTTGGCACGGCGCGCGGCGCAAGATGTGCGCGTCGCTTTGGTCGGAGAAGGCGCGGATGAACTTTTCGGCGGTTATCCCACCTATTTTGGCGCCGGCCTCGCCAACCGGTATGCGCAACTTCCGCATCCAGTCCGGGCATTGATACGGCGCACAGTAGAACGCTGGCCCAGCAGCGATAAAAAAGTGACGCTTGCCTTCCTGCTTAAGCGCTTCATTCAAGGCGACGAGTTGGATTTTATGGGCCGCCATATCCTGTGGAATTCGTGCATCTCGTCGGTCGTTTTAGAACGTTTAGGAGTAATGCCACCCTTGCTTGCAAGCTCCGACTGTTTAGCGACAAAAATGCTGGACCGACTGCAACAGCATGACTTGGAAACCTCGTTGGCGGAAGGCTTGCTGACCAAAGCGGATCGCGCCGGCATGAAGTCGGCCGTGGAACTGCGCGCGCCGTTTCTTGATCGGCAGGTCATGGAATTTGCCGCCACTCTGCCGGAAAAGCAACGTATCGATAAATGGCAAACCAAAGTTTTTTTAAAGCAATATGCCCTGCGCTATTTGCCTGCGGAAATCGTACACCGCAAAAAACGAGGGCTTTCGGTACCCTTGAACAGCTGGTTGCGCGAACCGCTTTACCCTTGGGCTCAATCGAAATTAGCCTCGCCTTTGCTGGATCGCGTCGGGGTTAATGGTGAGGTTGCGCTGGACTTGTTGCAGGAACATCGACAGCGTAAGGCCGATCATGCCCGGCCGATTTGGACGCTGATCGTGCTCAGCGAATGGTTGGAGTGGCTATCCGAAGAGCGCGGTTGAATGGATGAGGCAAAGATGATCCCCAACCGGCAAGGGTATCAAAAGTTGCCGCCAAACAATCTGCGCTAAGGCGACTCACAAAAATAAACAGCAAAAATAATCATCCGCACACTCTGCGTTCCATTTTTGTTTGACTCATCGACAAGCTGCAATCATTTCATTGCCACCCCTGCGTAAATCCGCCAAGCTGCTGCTTTCCTCGTAAATTCGTTGTATATTGCCGTAGCCATCGCACATCAGACTTTATAGAGAGGAATTTTCCATAATCATGTTCTGGAACATTTTCAAGAAAAAAACGCCCAAACCAACAGCAAGCAACGCTAAACCGACCCCATCACCCGCTCCTCCCAAAAAGCCCGCCGCAACCAAAAACATCAATATTCCGGTTTCCTTTTTAAAAAGGCTGATGCCGCTCGCCCAACTACTGACCGACCAGGAAATACAACAATTACAAATCAGCGCCGCCAGTTTTGCGCCCGGCGCTATCGTTTTTAACCGGGGTACTGAAATAGATTCTTTAATTTACATTATTAAAGGCAACATCTTCATGGAAGCCGATAACGGCTCCGGACTTGAAGTCAGCGCTAATACCTTTAAAGCGCTGTATCCGTTGTCAGCCGGTAAATTGCATTATTTTACCGCGATTGCAGGCTCCGAGGTCACCGTGATCTATCTTGCCAAGAGCATACTCCAGCAAAACCAAGGCGCTCTCGCCCCGCTGAATAACGACCTGAAAACATCCGATCATCTGCAAGACAACCGGTTTTTTAAATGTTTTTACCAGCATTTTATGCAAGGCGAACTCAAAACGCCCAGCTTCCCCGATATTGCGCTGAAACTGCGTAAAGCCATCCAGGAGGATTGCGGAATTGCCGATGTTGTCAAAATTGTTAACCGCGATCCGGTCATTTCGGCCAAACTGATTCAGGTGGTCAACAGTCCTATTTACCGCCCGCTAAGCCCGATCAGCAACTGCTTCGATGCGATCAATCGGCTGGGACTGACCACCACGCGTAATTTGGTGACCTCGTTCAGCATGAACAATCTGGTCCAAAGCAATAACCCGTTAACTAAAAAACTCATACAACATACCTGGTTGCAGAGCATCAAAATTTCCAGCATCAGCTATACCCTGGCGCAATTAACGCGAAAAGTCGATGCTGACGAAGCCTTGCTGGCAGGACTTGTGCATAATATCGGGGTACTGCCGATTTTGACCTTTGCCGAAAGTTTGCCGCAAGACTCTTATCAAATGGCCGATATTAATCTGTGCATCAGTGAAGTTCACGGGCAAATAGGCAGTGTTATTCTGGAAAAATGGGGATTTCCGGATAATTTAAAACAAATTCCCTTGTTGTCCGTAGACTGGTTTAGCAGCACCACTGAAAATATCAGCCTGAGCGATATTGTGTTATTGGCAAAATACCATAACGTGCTGTCCTCCCCCGGCGGCACCAAACTGCCTTTACTTATTTCCTTGCCGGCCTTTCAAAAATTGGGCAACCAAGCTTTAACCGCCGAAATGTCTCTACAGATACTAGATGACGCTAAACAACAAATTGCAGAGACGATGAGCTTTTTCTCGAATTAACCACCATGATAACTTGAGCTTTTCAAGCAGACACGATAATATTGATTCAATACTACCTTGGAGTCCGACCTAATGAATATAATAAAAAAACGCTTACCCAAATCAATTGTTATCGGTTTAGCCGCCATCCTTTTGCCTTTTGGGACACAGGCAACCGCCGATACCGCTAAAGATATGCACCAATTATACGAGGACAATTGCGCCAGCTGTCACGGCTCCGATCATGGCGGCTTTATCGCTCCGGGCTTGAATGCCGACAGCCTGAAAGGCCGCAGTCCTACCGCTTTACGCAGCTTGATCATGACCGGCAGTTTCGACACCTTAATGCCTCCGTTCTACGGACGCTTATCGGACGACGACATTCGCGGCTTGGTTAAACATCTGCAAACCACGCCCAAACAGGCCAATCCGGCATGGACGATTGACGACATCAAGGCCTCGATCAAAGTGTACGTTAAAGATGAAAGCACATTGCCGGCAAAACCGACCTATGCAATCAACAGCATGGACGATGTAATCGGGGTCGCGGCGCGGGGCAAGTACGGGCGCGGTTCGGGTTCCAAAGCCGTGTTCATCAACAGCACCACGCACCAACAAATCGGCGAAATTCCTACCGGCACCGCCGCGCATATTATCGACTACAATCCGGCCAACCCGCGCTGGGCTTACGTAAAAACCGATACCGCGGAAATTTTCAAAGTCGACCTATATTCGATGAAAGCGGTGCGCAGCGTTAAAACCGGCTTCAACGGGCCGGGCTTGGGTGTTTCCCGCGACGGCAAATACATCATGGCCGGTTCTTATGTGCCGCATAATGCCGTCATTCTGGATGCCGACACCTTGGAGCCGCTCAAAACCTTCGAACTGGAAGGCGTCGATCCGGACGGCAAAATGGTCTCTTCCGATTCCGGCATGATCATCGGCACACCGTTTGACGATATTTTCGCGATTGCTTTGGAAAACGCCGGTCAAGTCTGGGTGGTGGATTTAAAAGAAGGCTTCCCGGTTACTAAAATCGAAAACGTCGGTCGCCATTTGCATGATGCTTTTTTAAGCCACGGCGGCAGCAAACTGATGGTTGCCTCTTACGACGACAGCATCGTGACTGCGATTGATTTAAAAGACCGCAAAATCATCAAAAAACTGGAAGCCGGTTGCGTACCGCATGTCGGCGGCGGCTCGGTAGTTGAAGTCGATGGCCGCACACTCGGTTTCGGCACCAACTTCGGCGATTGCGACAAAATGGTGGTCAGCGTTTGGGATTTGGACACAATGGAAGTAGTCAAGCAAGTTCCGGTTTCCGGCGGCACCGAATCGCCTGCGGCTCATGCCAATGCGCCTTATGTCGCGGTGGACATCATTTCCAAAGACCGTCGCGCCCGCACCGTCCAACTGATCGACAAGAAGAGCCTGGAAGTCGTTAAAACCCTGGATGTAGGCGGACACGCTTATTTCCCGGAATACAGCGCCGATGGTAAATTTTTATATGTCAGCGCCGGTTACAGCGGCGATGAAGTCGTTGTTTATGATTCCACGTCTCTGGAAAAAGTCGCTTCCGTAGCGATGGAAAGCCCGGCCGGTATCTTCTCTCATGGCCGCGTCAGATACATGACTCGCGGTCTTTCTCCGGACGAAATGAAAGGAGCGAAATAATGAGCCTCCGCATTCTTTCAGGATTGTTGATAGTGACTGCGACTCAAAGCGTCGATGCAGCCAGTATTTATGCAGGCGAGGCGAAAGCGGCGGCGGTATGTTCGCAATGCCACGGCATTAGAATGCCTTCAGCCGATGCGCCTTTTCCGCCGTTGGCCGGGCGCGATGCGGATTATTTGAAAACGGCGCTCAAACAGTACCGGGATAAAACCCGCAAATCCGACATTATGAACGCTATCGCCGGTTCCTTAAGCGATGACGATATTAATAATGTCGCGGCCTACTATGGCAAGTTGAAACCGTAAAATCATGAAAAAACTGCCGCTGTTAATTTGGGTTATTAGCGTCGTGTGGGCGGGCTCCAGTCTTGCCGGTGAACCCTCGCCGGAGCGGCAAACCACGCTGCGCAATCTGCTCAATCATGATTGCGGAGCGTGTCATGGCTTGACCTTAAAGGGTGGACTTGGGCCGTCTTTGTTACCCGAAGCATTGGCCGGAAAGCCCGATGAATTGTTGATTTCGACTATTCTTGAGGGACGCAAAGGCACGGCGATGCCGCCTTGGCAACCGTTTATGAGTAAAGATGAGGCGGCTTGGCTGGTTGGGATTTTGCGTAAATCCGATAAAACAAAACCTAACTGAAACAATCAAATGAAGACTGTTTGTTTTTTATTTCTGCTGGCTCTTTCAATCACCCAAGCCAATGCGCAAACCAGCATTGCCATTTTGGATTTTGAACTTAACGACTTGACGATGAAACCAAGGACGGCTGCTGAAATCAATAGAACGGCATCGTTAAAGCCCTTGCTGGAAAAGGAACTTAAAAGCGCCGATTACCGTATTGTTTCAATTGATTCAGTCAGCCAAGATAAAGCCAGTAGCGGTTTCGGTTATCTGTTTGACCATGACGATATCGCTGCCGAACTCGGTAAAATCGCAGGCGCTGATTATGTATTGGTTGGAAGATTGCATAAACCCAGCTTTTTATTCGCCTATATCATGGGACACTTAATCAGGGTTAAAGACGGGCATTTAATCGGTAACTATATTTCAGAAACTAAAGGCGGGGATGAAAAACTAACGCTTAAAGGCATTGAAAGCCTTGCTGACAAAATCGATAAGGATTTGGATAATCATTATACGCCGCCAGCGCCTAAGCATATTCCTTCACCTTAGCCTCGTAGGCCGGAATAAGCCTGTTCGAGCGGCGGCGAGAATTGGCGTTTCCGGCAAACACCGCTGATGCAAAAGGAATTGATTGAGAAGTGGATTAAAGTACTCCAAGCGGGACGGGGTTTATAACCCCGTCCCTAACGTTTTGGTGATGTCTGAGCTAAATGGCTACAGGCAACCAATGCAAAACGTTTCGAACGAGTCAACATGCCCCGTCCGGCTGTGAGCACACATCACGTACCTTTTCGGGGCTCGAAAGCCTCAGAACAAAATTACAACCTTTGGTTTTTAACTATGAATATCCAAGCCATTGAACAAGAAGTGTTACACCTTCCAATTGAAGACAGGGCGCGACTCGCTGAAAAACTACTTTCAAGTTTGGATAATTTGTCGGAACAAGAAAACGAAAAACTCTGGTTCGTAGAAGCGCAACGCCGCGCTGCTGAAATCGATAATGGAACTGTCCAGCTTGTTTCTGCCGAAGAAGTGGAAAGCAAAATCCAAGCAATTTTAAAATGATCCCTGCTTTCCACCCCGAAGCGGCTACTGAATATGCGGAACATGTTGCATTCTATAAGTCTCTGCGTAAAGAACTCGGAATACGCTTTCACGAAGCGGTTAAATTGGTAATCGCCAATGTCTGTGCAATGCCAAACCTCTACAGAGCTGAATTTCCACCGGACATTCGTAGGGCAAGAGTTAAGGGCTTTCCTTACAACGTCATTTTTCGGGAAGCTGATGGTAACATTCAAATTCTAGCTGTCGCACACCATCGCCGCCGTCCTCTTTATTGGCTTAACAGGGTTTAGCCTATGAAATTCCCAATAATGCAAAACTAGGAAATATTTATGCAAAGCATTTTCTTTAAAGAGGCCCAACAGAATCTTGACCGGCTTTGCCAAAAAGTCTGTGAAAACCATGAGCCTTGCATTATTAATCGTGAGGATAATAATCCTGTCGTTATTTTGTCACTGGCGGACTTTAACGCATGGCAGGAAACCCATTATTTATTATCGAATCCGGCCAATGCCCAAAGGCTGCTTAACTCGCTGGATAAAGCGCGGAACGAGCAGCTGATGCAAAAAGAATTGATTGAGTAATAAATCAAAGTGCTGGAGCACTGCCATAAAACCGGAGAACACCCCATATGCACACCATACAATTAGACCAACCCACAGAACAAGCCTTAAGCCATGCAGCCACTAGACAAGGTTTGCCACCTGACACGATTATTAAAAACGCCTTACTGGATTATTTAGCGGAAGAGCAAGCGATAACGAAAGCAGACACCGCTTATAAAAACTATCTGGACGGCAAAGAATCTATCCATGACTTTGACGATGTGGTGAAAGAACTTGGCTTGGACGATTAAAATTTTAGATAGCGCCAAACAAGATTTAAAAAAACTTGATAAACCTATTCAACAAAGGATTGCTTCATTCCTACGAAAACGACTTACGGACACTGATGATCCCAAACAGCTGGGAAAAGCGTTACAAGGGCAATACGCCGGTTACTGGCGATATAGAGTTGGCGATTACCGCCTGATCTGCCATTTAAAAAATGAAGAACTGATTATTATAGTTGTTGAAATTGGGCATCGAAAAGACATCTATCGCTAATACACATGAATCTATGACCAAACTACTCCCTCTTTTAGCCTTATTATTCTCCTTCAACGCCGTTGCAGACCTACGCGCCACCGGCGACCTAGGCATAATCATCGAACGCGAAGACGGCAATGCGCTGATCGTCAACACCACCAAGCATAAACGCTTAGCCGAAATCGAAAAGCTGGGCGATTTGTCTCATGCTTCGGTGGTTTTCTCCCGCGATCAGCGTTACGCCTATGTGTTCGGCAGGGACGGCGGCTTGACCAAAATCGATATGCTCAAGGACACCGTCGACAAACGCATCGTCCAGGCGGGCAACAGCATCGGCGGCGCGATTTCCCAGGACGGCAAATTAATCGCCGTGTCCAACTACACGCCCGGCGGCATTAAGGTTTTTGCCTCGGACACGCTGGAACTGGTCGCCGATATTCCTTCCACTTATGGCGACGGCTTGCGTTCTAAAGTGGTCGGACTGGTCGATGCGCCCGGACAGCTCTTTGTGTTCAGCCTGTTCGATGCCGGTGAAATCTGGCTGGCCGATTTTAAAAATCCCAAAGCGCCGGTCATTAAAAAATTCCCGAACATCGGCAAGCAACCTTATGACGCGTTAATGTCGCCGGACGGGCATTATTACATTGCCGGTTTATTCGGCGAACCCGGCTTGGCCTTATTGGATTTATGGAATACCGATGCCGGAGTCAAACGCATCTTGCCCGACTACGGCAAAAACGATGAAAAATTGCCGGTCTATAAAATGCCGCATCTTGAAGGCTGGGCGGTCGCCGGCGATTATGTGTTTGCTCCGGCGATAGGCCAGCACAAAGTTTTGGTCATCGACAAAAATACCTGGAAACTGCATGACACTATAGCGGTCGCCGGACAACCGGTTTTTGTAATGGCCCGGCCCGATGCGCGGCAAGTCTGGGTTAACTTTGCCTTCCCGGATAACAATCAGTTGCAGATTATCGATGTCAAAGACCTGTCCCTGCGTAAAACTTTAACGCCGGGCAAAGCCGTTTTGCATATGGAATTCACCCCGCGCGGCGAACAAGTCTGGATTGCGGTAAGAGACGATAATCAACTGGTGGTTTACGATACCGACACCTTGCAGGAAATCGCCCGTCTGCCCGCCCAGCAACCCAACGGTATTTTCTTTAGCGCACGGGCGCATAAAATCGGTTTATGACAGAAAAATATAATAGAACACGGATGACGCGGATTAGGCTGATTTACGCGGATTTTAGCCACGTATGTTATGCGCTTTTAATCCGTACCTATCCGTTTAATCCGTGTCGCCTAGAGGCGCCTACTTTTGGCATCCGTGTGCCATTTTTTAATACCAATATGTTATCCCCTCTACACAAACAGCTGCTCAACGACTATCAGCACGATTTCCCGCTATCGATTCGGCCTTATCAGGATATTGCCGATGCGCTGGGCGTGACCGAAGCCGAGGTTTTATCGGCTTTTACCGAGCTGAACGACAACAATTTCATCAGCCGCATCGGCCCGGTGATTCCGCCTAACCATATCGGCGTCAGCGCGCTGGTGGCTATGGCCGTTCCCGAACAGCACTTGCAAACCGTTGCCGATAAAATCAGCGCTTATCCCGAAGTCAATCATAATTACGAACGCGAACACCAGCTTAACCTCTGGTTTGTGGTTATCGCCGCCGATGCCGAGCATTTACGCGCGGTGATTGAAGCCATAGAACTGGATACAGCCTACCCCGCCATACAACTGCCGATGCTGGATGATTTTTTCATCGATTTGGGCTTTAAGCTGGACTTGAATCATGATTGATGCCCGTGACCGCCAACTGCTCGAACATATTCAGTTAGGTTTGCCGGTCTGCGCCCGGCCTTATCTGGAAATCGGTCGGCTTTGCGACATGCCTGAAACCGAAGTGATAGAGCGCTTAACTAAGCTTAAACAACAAGGCCTGATCAAACGCCTGGGCGTTATCGTCAAACATCGGCAACTCGGTTACCGCGCCAATGCGATGATCGTCTGGAATGTGCCGGACAATTTGGTTAAACAACTGGGCGGTCATATCAGCCGGTTTTCGTTTGTGACACTGTGTTATCAACGCCCCCGGCAAGCGGAATGGCCGTATAACTTGTATTGCATGATCCACGGCAAAGACAAGGCGACGGTGTTAAAGCAATTAGAGCAACTCGTCGATGCTTGCGGCTTAAGCGCTTTCGGTAGAGAAATCCTGTTCAGTAAGCGCTGTTTTAAACAACGCGGCGCTGTTTATAAAAATACGGCTTTAGCGGATGGATGAAATAGACAAACGCATTATCAATGCCTTGCAAGACGGCTTTCCGATTTGCGCCGCACCTTATCGGCAAGTCGCCGCGCAACTGGGACTCAGCGAACAGGAACTGATAGACAGGTTAAAAGCCTTGTTGGATAACGGCAGCTTAACCCGCTTCGGCCCTTTGTATAATGCCGAACAAATGGGCGGCGCTTTAACCCTGGCGGCCGTTAAAGCGCCCATTGAGCGCTTCGATGAAATCGCCGACATTATCAATGCCTTTCCCGAAGTCGCCCATAATTACGCGCGCAACCATGAATTGAATATGTGGTTTGTGATTGCGACCGAAACGCCTGAACAAATCCAACAAACCATCACGGCGATAGAACGGCAAACCGGCCTGAGCGTTTACAACATGCCGAAAAACAAAGAATACTTTGTTAACCTGAAACTGGAAGCCTGATCATGCTGGACGAAACAGACCGCAAAATCATCCAGGCAACGCAAGCCGGTTTGCCGTTAACGCCCGAACCTTATCAGGCTATTGCCGAACAACTCGGCCTAACCGCTGATGATGTTATGATGCGGCTCACAGCCATGCAAAACAGCGGCATTATTCGCCGCATCGGCGCAGTGCCCAATCACTATAAACTGGGCTACCGGTTTAACGGCATGACGGTTTGGAATATTCCCGATGAAGTCATTGACGAGCTGGGGCAAAAAGTCGGGCAATTGGAGTTTGTCAGCCATTGTTATCACCGTCTCCGTTATTTGCCTGAATGGCCGTACAATCTGTTTGCGATGGTGCATAGTAAAAGCCGGGAAGGTGTCGATGAACAAATCCAACGAATTGCTGACCTGCTTGGTAGTTATAATCAAGGTTGTGAGGTGTTATACAGCAGCAAAATTTTGAAAAAAACCGGTTTTCGAACGAGTGCATAATAGAACACGGATGGCACTGATTAGACGGATTTAAACGGATTTTTTTATTTACGGTTTATCAGTATTTATCCGTCAAATCCGTGTTATCCGTGTTCTATTTTTCTAACTATCGAGGTAATTACTGATTATGTTTAGACTAAGCCACTATATGCGGGAACTGATAGACCCGACACCGTTAAAACCCGCTCGTAAACCGGCGGCTCCGGTCGTTATCTGGAATTTAATCCGCCGCTGCAATCTGACTTGCAAGCATTGCTACACGACTTCCACAGACATCAATTTCCCGAATGAATTAACTACGCCGGAAATTTATACGGTCATGGACGACCTGAAAACCTTCAAAGTGCCGGTGCTGATCCTATCCGGCGGCGAACCCTTGCTGCATCCCAACATTTTCGACATTTCCCGCCGCGCCAAGGACATGGGCTTTTATGTCGCTTTATCGACCAACGGCACTAAAATTTCCGAAGCCAATATCGATGAAATCGCGGACATCAATTATCAATATATCGGCGTCAGCCTGGACGGTATCAAAGATACCCACGACCGATTCCGGCGGGTAAAAGGCTCCTTCGACCAAGCTTTAAACGGTATCCGCCTATGCTTGGAAAAAGACATCAAAGTCGGTCTGCGTTTTACCTTAACGCAAGACAATGCCCAGGATTTTCCGGCTTTGTTGCAGTTAATGGATGACCACAACATCGACAAATTCTATTTATCGCATTTGAATTACGGCGGCCGCGGCAATAAAAACCGCAAAGACGACGCTCATTTTGCAATGACCCGGACCGCGATGGATTTGCTGTTTGAAGCCAGTTACGAATGGCTGAAGGCGGGTAAAGACCGGGAGTTTGTAACCGGCAATAACGATGCCGATGCGGTTTATTTTTTGCACTGGGTCGCCCGGCATTTTCCCGATAAAACCGAACACATCAAAGCCAAGCTGGAACAATGGGGCGGCAATGCCTCCGGCGTCAATGTCGCCAATATCGACAACTTGGGCAATGTCCACCCCGACACGTTCTGGTGGCATTATGAACTGGGCAATGTCAAAGAACGGCCTTTTTCGGAAATATGGATGGATACCGGCGATCCGTTGATGGCGGGTCTTAAACAACGCCCAAGACCGCTCGAAGGCCGTTGCGCCAGATGCCGGTATCAAGAAATATGCAACGGCAATACCCGGGTCAGGGCCGCGCAAACGACAGGCAATTTCTGGGCTGAAGATCCGGGTTGCTATCTGAGCGATGCCGAAATAGCCTGATTAAAGTGGTATGAACATTGATTTTTCAGCACTGGCAAGTGCGATCAGGCAACTGGAAAAAAGCCTTGCTTACGCCGGATCGGAAATGGCGGAAAACAATAACGAGTTGTTCGAACAATTTCGTAATTCGGTTATTCAATGTTTTGAATTCACTTACGAACTTAGCCATAAAATGCTTAAACGTTATCTGCAAGCAACCGCCGCGAATCCGGACGAAATTGATTTAAGCACTTTTCAAAACATCATTCGGATGGGCAACGAAAAAGGCCTACTCCTATCCGATTGGACAGTTTGGCGGGATTACCGTCTTGCGCGCAGCAACAGCAGCCATGCTCATGACCGCAACAAGGCCGATGCCGTGTATCACGTTGCTTCAGACTTTCTAGACGAGGCAAAATACTTGTATCGGCAATTGACCGAGAAAAGCCTGTAACAATGAACGCTAATATCGACCTGAATCCTCAGGATTGGCACGAGGTCCGTCGTATTCTGGAAACCCATCTACCGGAATATCCGGTTTGGGCATTCGGTTCAAGGGTACAAGGAACGGCTAAACCTTACTCCGATCTTGATTTGGCCATCATCACCCGGCAACCTTTGTCTTTGACAGAAATGGCGATCATTAAAGAAGCGTTTGATGAGTCCGATTTATCCATTCGCGTGGATATTGTTGATTGGGCGGCAGCTAGCGAAACGTTTCGGACGATCATTGACCAAGATAAGAGAGTGATTCAGGAAGGAAAGGCAGATGATTATGATCAACACGGATAAGCCGGGAAAAATCCGCGTTAATCATAACTATCTGCGCCGGCTGCGTTCCTTTGCTTTGGATGAGCGCTACAACTCAGCTATCGCGGGCATGGCCCGCTCCTACCGAGGTCAAGGCGCTTAACTTAATCGCAGCGTCTCCCGGCAGCAGAAACCGGGGCGGCCGTCAAAACTCGGCATCGTGATAAACGTTCTGCACATCGTCCAAGTCGTTGCATAAGTCTAAAAAGCGTTCGAACAACGCAATATCGTCGCCGCTGATCGGGCTGCTGCCTTTAGGCACAAACTGAATTTCGTCCACTTCAAAATCAATTTCGCCTAACAAATCCGTTAACGCCTGCTTGGCTTTGAAGTAATCGGCCTGCGGCGTGAACACGGTGATTTTCCCCTCTTCGCTTTCAATATCGCTAACATCGACATCGGCCGCAAGCAAGGCTTCAAGAATTGCGTCCTCGTCGTCATTTTTAAAAGCCAAGATAGCGGCATGGTCGAACATGTGGCTGACCGTGCCTTGAGTGCCGATTTTACATTTTGTTTTGGTAAAGCACTGCCGCACGTCGCCAAAAGTACGGTTAGGATTATCGGTCAGGCAATCGACGATCACCATGCAACCGCCGGGGCCGTAGCCTTCATAGCGGGCCGGGGCGAAATCCTCGCCGCCGCCGCCTTTCGCTTTGTCGATGGCTTTCTCAATCACATGGGTAGGAACTTGGTCTTTTTTGGCGCGCTCGATCAAGCCCCGCAAGGCTAAATTTCCGGCCGGGTCAATGCCTCCCGATTTGGCGCTGACGTAAATTTCCCGGCCATATTTGCTGTAGACTTTTGCCTTGGCATCCGATGTTTTGGCCATAGACACTTTACGGTTTTGATAGGCTCTACCCATTTTGCTGTTGCTCCAATGATAATAAAGCAGCAGATTTTACAGATAAGTATTTGCCTAGGAAACTTATGAATTGGCGGACGCTCAAAAGGAAACGCAGATGATTGATAAGCGCGGATTTTTTTATCATTTACCGGTAGTCATCCTAATCGTCTATGTTCCATTGCTTTCGATTGCTGAGCCGTGAGGAATTCTTTAAATTCAGGCGCGGCCTTTAGCGGCGTAACCGGTCATCAAGCCTTGGTAAATCGGGGTATGATCGCAAAGGAGTCTGCCGAAACCCTGGATGTCGTTGCGCCAGTCGCGTTGCAACTCGGACCCCACGGCAAACCAATTCAGCAGTTGCACCCCGGCGGCAGACATTCGAAGCCAAGCGGCATCGCGACTGGCTTTATTAAAGGTGCCGGAAGCGTCGGTGACAACGAAAACTTCGTAGCCCGCTTCCAACGCGGACAGCGCCGGAAAAGCCACGCACACCTCGGTGACGATGCCGGCGATGATAAGCTGCTTGCGACCGGTATCCTGCACCGCTTTGACGAAATCTTCATTGTCCCAGGCATTGATTTGGCCGGGACGGGCGATAAACGGCACATGGGGAAACAGCTCTCTTAACTCGGGCATGATCGGACCGTTCGGCCCCGTCTCGAAACTGGTGGTGAGGATAGTCGGTAGATTGAAAAACTTCGCCATATTGGCTAAGGCCATAATGCTGTTTTTGAATTCGCCGGGCGGATAGTCCTGCACCAATGCAGTCAAACCGCATTGGTGATCGACGAAAAGAACGGCGGCGTCTTCCTTGGAAATTCGACGGTATTGGTACGTGCTGCTCATAATGTCACCTCTTTAAGGTTTAATGCTGATTGCGACGACTTTTTGCTCCCGTTTAACCAAGCATTATTACTATTTAAGCGGAAAGCGCAATTCGTATGCACACGTATGCAAGACCGACCGAATGACAAGGGAAGAACTCGGAAAATAATGGAGCGCGGATGGCGTAGAGCGTATTTGTCGGGTTACGCTACCGCTAACCCTAATCAATGGTTTCGGTGGTATTCGCGATGATTTTATGAATCCGTTTAGTGCCAATGACAATAATGATCAAAATAAGCGGAATGGAAATGCCTTCAATGATTTCCGGGTTGACTTTCCAGCCGCTCGCATGAAGCGCTTCGGCTATTTTGCCGACCAGACTGGCCGCATAATAGGTAATAGCGACCATTGAGATGCCTTCAACCATTTGTTGCATCCGCAGCTGCATTTTGGCGCGTAAGGCCATTGAAGTAAGCAAACCCTGATTCTGCCGCTCGATAATAATGTCGACCCGCGTACGCAATAACTGGCTGGCATTGCTGACGCGTTCGGAAAGCTGGGTAAAGCGGTGCGAGATCGATTCGCAGGTATTAACTGCCGGCTCCAAGCGCCGTTTAATGAATTCACCCAAGGTCTGAATACCTTGAATCCGCACTTCGCGTAAATCGTTTACCCGCTGCTCCACCAATTGATAATAGGCGCTGGTGGCCGCAAAGCGAAAATGGTTGCTGGAGATATAATTTTCGACTTCAGCGGCCAGCGTGGTTAACTCGTCCAATAATTTGCCGTCATTATTATCAGGCAGCGTCATTGCGTTGGTGATGGTATACAGTTGCCGGTCCGACCGATTTAATGCCGGGCGCAATTGGCGTGCAATCGGGAAAGCCAGCAGCGCCATCACCCGATACACTTCAATTTCGAATAGCCGTTGCAGTAAGCGTCCGGCCTGTTCCGTTCTCAAGCCATGGTTAATAATCAAAAACCGGCTAAAACCGTCGACATGAATGCGAAAATCGGTAAATACCGAGGCGGCGCCGCCGGTCACTTTAGAACCGATAACCGGGTTGTCCGCAAAATACACCGAAAGAGACGCTAAATCGGCATTTTCGTCATAATTAATATCGGCAGCGGACACGATGGTGGCGTTGGCCGCAACAATGACTTGTCCGGGTAATTGCGCCATCCAATCCACCGGGACTTTTTTTAGCACGGACTCGGCAAAGGGGTCCTTAGGCGTATCTTGCACATAAAAGCTGTAAGTGCTGAACTCGCCGTGTTGCTCCCAGCGTATCTGAAAGGAATTAAACGTAGCGCTAAAATGATCCGCCTCTTTTTCAGGCGGAGCGACGCCGAAACGTTCACACAGCGTAGTTAAATGCTTACGCTCCTGCATTTTTTCATCACTGGACAGTAATAACGCAAGATGACTGGCTCTAACAGGCAAATTAAGCACAAACGGCGCTCGGGCGTGAACTTCGTTGTGAAGTATAAAGCGTTGCGGATGGTTTTCAGGAATAGGAAATAAAGTCGTCACGGATTTTTATATTGTTTAAGCTAATGATGAATGTAAGCAGGCAACCAAACGTTTTTTAACAAAATGCAAAAAGCAATTCACCACGAAGACACGAAGAATCACGAAGGAAAACATAAAACTTCATATCTTCGTGGTGAGTGAAAAATGTTAAAAGAATTTTGAACCACTACTTAGTCGTGGAGACGCCTAGCGTTGGCGTCTGCATTCTATTGATTTCGATAGTGAAACCTACTCGACAGGAATAAGCCGGCTTTTCAGTTCTTCCGGAACCTCGTTCAAGCTAATAATGTTGAGTTCGGCCGATGACGAAGGCGCGACGCCGCCGGTTTGAACCGTTAACTCCGTGCTGAACGTTTCAGGAAGTCTAAACATTGCGCCGGTCAGCGGATCGACAACCAAAAAGCCGATCGGGCCAAAAGCCAGATTTCCCCAATACCACTTATTCAGGCTCGCCTTTAAGGTGACGGTCTTTTCCTGAAAGCCCGCCTTGGTAAAGTGCAGCGTATAGACCTCGCCGTCAAAATACCCGGCGCCGCTATCCAGATAAAGCGTGGTCGGCGTCATTCCTATACGGATGTTTTCGCCTTTTTTGTTAGTGACTGTAAATAAGGCGGCTGTGGGTGTGCTTTTTATCGCAACCGGCCAACTTGATCGGCTAATGTAAGTTGCGCAACCGGACGTTAATACGGTGATTGCGATTAATAAAAGTATTGCTTTATTGTTTTTCATGAGCTTTATATATAATTAAGTTTAGGTGATGAACGTCAAAATCCCTCAGTCTTGAGGGTAGCGTAACCGATTTAACGCCTAAGCCGGGGATTCTTTATAAGGGTAAGTGTCTCATAAAATAAATCTTAGGCAACTTGCAATCAATAAAATACTCGTCGAATCCGGCAACAATAGAACGCCGATAATGAGGATTAATGCAAAAATAAGGCGTTTTTAAGCAAAACGAATTCGACTGTATTTAAATCCAAGCATGAAATTCAACCTGACACACACTATTATATGAGCCAAGATCACGTTCAAATTCCCCGCAAAATAGCCAATCGACTGCTGCATCTTGCGCAAATCTCACCGGATGCTGAAATCTGCGGGCTCATCGGCAGCAAGAACGGCCTGCCGCGCAGTTGCTATCCGGTTAAAAACACGGCTGAACAACCTCAACAGCGTTTCCAGCTTGACGCCCAAGAGCAAATTTCAGCCATGGCTAAAATGCGCGACCAAGGAGAACGGCTATTCGCTATTTATCATTCCCATCCCAGCGCACCGGCAACGCCTTCTATTGCCGATTTAGAGCTGGCGGCCTACCCCGAAGCGCTTTACCTGATCATTTCGCTGAACACCAAAGGCATTTTAGAAATGCGCGGATTTAACATAGATCCGGCTTCAGTCAGGGAAATAGCACTGTCTTTGGGCAGCGATGCGTAAGTAATTTCTTATATCCACATGCCTGTTAGCACAGGCATTCACCCGAGCGACACGACTCAACAGTCGAATTGCACATATCCATGCGTGTTTGGAAGCTATTATATTGTTATAATTACTTACAGAAATCGATCCGGACTCACCTATCGTGCAATTGCTGAAAAAATTCTTTAGAAAAAAAGCCGTTTGCAAGGGTATTGTCGGCATCAGCTTTTTGCACAACGGAATCGCTGTCGCCGTATCCCGATTTTCAGAACAGACGCCATTAACCCTAATTCACTGCGAGTTCCTGTATGTCGCAAAGCCCGAGGATCAACGCAATAGCCTCAGTGAATTGGCCGCCCGGCATCATCTTGGCGACTATGACTGCCATCTGGTACTGACCGGCGACAATTACCGCCGCGTCAATATTGAGGCCCCCGCCGTCGCTGAAAACGAAATCCTTGAGGCGGTACGTTGGAAAATCGGCGACCTCATCGATTTTCCGGTCGAACAGGCCGTTCTCGATTATTACCCGGCTCCGCAGGGCGTTCGCGCGAACAGCGGTAAAATGCTCGAAGTCATCGCCAGCCCTATTGACATCATCAAGGCACAAGCCGAAAAATGCAGCAAAGCCGGACTACAGCTCAAAGTCATTGACATTCAAGAAACCACCCTGCGCAATCTGGCCGTGCAATTGCCGGAGAATGAACGCGGCGTCGCCCTTTTGTACCTACAGGAACTTTCCGGCACCCTGTTAATACAAAAAGAAACAACTATTTATGTATTTCGTAAATTTGAGATCGGTTATAAGAAACTGGAGCTGGATAGTCCCTATTCCAGCGATAGCCTGTCAGCCAATGCTCACGACAACTTGGCACTGGAAATACAACGCTCGCTGAATTATGTAGAAAGTTATTATGGCGTTCCGCCCATTTCGGCTTTAGCCGTCATTCCGTTGGCGGAAAATACCCACCATTTACTGGACAGCCTGAGCCGCAATCTGGGCATTGCCGCTCATGGGGTAGATCTGTCCCTTCTGATCGACTGCGACATTTTAGTGGATGGGGGGACGCAATCGCTATGCGCTCCGGCTATCGGCGCAACCTTACGTTATGCAGTAGAAGCCGCATGATACAACAAGTCAATTTATACAAGGACATCCTTAGGCAAGAGCAAAATAAATCCGCGGTCAACCTATACTGGGTCGGTTTTTCCGTCATAGTCCTGCTGTTTATCGGCCTGACCGGCTACTTAATGTGGCATACCCACAACACCGAAACTCAAGTACAACAGCTTCGGCAGAGTTTGCAAACCGAACAAGCACGGGTACAACTGATTGCAGCCCAACTGCCCAAACAGGAACTTAACCCGCAGCTCGCCGCCGAAGTCGAGCAATGGCAAAACATGCTGAACGAATTAACACAAACCCTGCAATTGCTATCCAGCAAAGTCACGGATAAATCAGTGGGCTTTTCCAGCTATTTCCAGGCGCTATCCAACCAGTCGATTCCCGAGGTCTGGCTAAGTGCGCTCTATTTTGACGGGCAACAGCACATTATCAGCATGGAAGGCAGCACGTTTAAACCGGAGAAAATCCCTTACTTCCTGCAACAACTGCAAAACGAATCCGTATTTAACGGGCACAGCTTCGCCAAACTGACTATGCAGCAATCGGAGGATATAGCGGGCCAAATGGATTTTAAACTCAGTACAACCCTGGAAGCGCCGGCTAAAAAAGACCATGCTCGATAAACTGAAGCTCCAGGAAAAATTCAACGCACTGACCCTACGTGAAAAAATCATCGTAGTTATTGCCGTCGTCGCCGGCCTAGGATTCGGCTGGGGTAACTTTTTCTATCAACCCCTACAAAAAAAACAGCAAGCGCTGCAACAGGAAATCAGCCGTCTTAAACTGCAAATAAGCGAACAACAGCTCGCCGCGATCAAGCTGGAAAACAGCAGCCATATCGACCCTAACCTGACTAACCGGCTCAAACTGGCCCAGTTAAAAGCCGAGCATAGCCGCTTGCAAGAACTTCTGGTCCATGACAAAAGCCTGGTTCCCCCGCATTTAATGGCTGCCGCATTAAGCGACATACTGAATCAGAACAAGCAATTAACCTTAATAGAACTGAACACACTGCCGGTCACGACCTTACAAGAATCCAAGCAGCCGCAGCCGAATCCAATCTATAAACACGGACTGGCAATTACTTTTTCCGGCACTTATCTGGACACGCTTAATTACTTAAAAGCGTTGGAGGCGCTGCCTTGGCATTTTGTCTGGGACAGTATCGACTATCAGGTTAAAAATTATCCGCTGGCGGAAACCACTATTAAAGCGTATACGCTTAGCTTTAAGGAGAACTGGCTTGGCGTTTAAAATAATAGCTCTATTGCTCGCAGGGCTTGCCTCAATGTCCTGCCGCGCGGAGTTTCGCGACCCTACGCAACCGGCTTATCCGCTACCGCCCGCTCTCGGCAGCGATGGCGCTTCCGTCGACAATGACCTGGTTTTATCGGCTATCTGGATTTCATCGCAATCCCGGCGAGCGACCATTAACGGCGTATCGGGCAAGCAAGGCCAAACTATTGCGGTCGGACCGGTTCCCGTGTTAAATCGGCAACTTCCGGAAAAGGAAAAAACGGCTACGGGCAATAAAGACGGACTTAATAAAGCGATGAGATCGGCTCTAAGCCTACCGAATGGGGATGAGGTCATAGACACGGAACATTCATCCCAAGAAAAGCCAATGGCTCCGCTGGGGAATATGATTGCTCCGTTGCTTTCCGCGGCAGTTGAGGGCAGCAAGCTTTTGCAACGCCATGATCAAAGTGCTGCCGACGCTACAGATAGCCGGCGTCAGCCGGTAAACGGCTCGCGCCGTTCCGCTTCCGGCATTAAGCAAACTCCGGCGCCCATGCCGTTATCGAAAACAAGCTATAGCTCAACACGTTCGAGTACTATTAAAATCATCAGTGTTCGTCCTAACTCGGTCACCATCGAGCAGAATGGCGAACTCAAGACTTTGCAACTGGTGCAACGCCCCTATAAAACACACTAACATACTCCAGTGCAGACTAACATGAATAACACCCCTCCACTCATTACCCTGACATTAACATTGCTGCTGTGTTCATGCGTATCGCCCCAGCCGCCTAAACCCGCCAGTGTTGCCCGCACCTTTCCGGAGACCGCGGTAGCGGCCCGCAACCCCCTCCAAACGCCTGCCGCCATAACCGATGCCTTGGTGCCTGATTTCAATCAAACCCTGCTCGCTTCGCAAAATACCGCACAGCAGGCGCGGCTTAATATTTCAGTCAATGACGTCGATGCTCGCGAGTTTTTTATGGGATTAGTGGTCGACACCGATGAAAACATGCTGGTGCATCCTGAAGTAAGCGGCACCATTTCGCTGGAACTCAAGAATGTCACCATTGATCAAGTGCTTGATGCAGTGCAAAAAGTCTACGGTTATGATTACAAAAAAAACGACATGGGCTACATCATTTATCCGGCAACCTTGCAAACCAAAACGTTTAAAGTTGACCGGCTGGATTTGCAACGCTTCGGCAATTCGAATACCAGCGTTTCATCCGGCAGACAAGCCAGTCAAAACAATCAGCAAGGAAGCAGTAACCAGCAAGGCAGCAGTAATCAGCAAACCAGCAACAATCAGCAAGACAGCAGTTCTCAAGGAACCAATCCGCTCGGCAGCGGACCGCAAAGAAATACCATGCAAACGTCCCGTTCATCAAGCAGCTCCGTCCTGAGCATAACCGCTACCGACTTCTGGAAGGAACTGAAAGACTCTTTAACCCATATTATTGCCGTCGATCCGCAAGCAACCGTCGATATTAACCAGCAATCGGGCATCGTTATTGTACGGGCCAAACCCATGCAGCTGCGGGAGGTCGAAAACTTCCTATCCGTCACCCAAAGCCAAATTAGCCGACAAGTCATCCTTGAGGCTAAGATTCTGGAAGTCACGCTGGATGATAATCATCAGGATGGAGTGAACTGGGAAAGCATTGTCCGAGAAGGGATTAATAAGGCCCCTTTATTAACAGGCATAGGCGGCGTTATGGACCCGACCGCCTTTACCTCGATTTTTACGGTGGGCGCTCACGCCGGTGATTTCAGCGCCTTTGTCGAACTGATGGAAACGCAAGGGAAAACCAATGTCTTATCCAGCCCGAGAATTTCGACTTTAAACAATCAAACCGCCATCATTAAAGTTGGCCAGGATGAATATTTCGCGACCGGTTTTAACGGCGGCACTCCCGGCGCCACAGGTGTCGCCCCCACCTCGCCGACCGTACTGATAGATGTTTTCTTTTCCGGCATCTCTTTAGATGTTACCCCGCAGATAGACGATAACGAAGATATAACCTTGCATATTCACCCCTCTATCAGCCAAGTTAAAAAAGACACCAAAGATTTCGGCCTTAACATCACTTTACCGCTGGCGCTGACTACGGTCCGGGAATCGGACAGCATCGTCAAGGCCAAAAACGGTCAAATTATTGTATTGGGCGGCCTGATGCAGGAAAAAGACAATGAAAACAAACAAGGCATCACCGGCTTGGCGCGTATTCCTTATCTCGGCAATTTGTTCAGAGTCAATACCGGCACCTCGCAAAAATCGGAACTGATTATATTGCTTAAAGCCTCGTTTATCGGCAGCGATGCCGACTGGAAAAACGACATCAACTCCAGCAAGCAACATTTTGAAAGACTGGACGCACCCAGACGAATGCGCTAACCGGATGGGTTCGACTTTACCGGCAGCGATAACCGGGCGGATATTTAAACGCTGAATGAACTACCTCAGTTAGCTTGCAGAAAATAAACGGCAAAGACAATAGAACGCAGCCAGCGCGGATAAGCACGAATAAATTCCATGAACCATCTGCGTTAATCATCATTACCAGCGCTATTTGGCGTTCCAGTCCTTACTGAATTTATCGTATATTGTATTGATCACAATCGGCTTTAAGGTTCCAGCCAAGCGGAGACATGACCCGCCGAGTCAAAATCAACTTCGCCGCCTTTACGATTCGGAAAGTACCAGGCCTCTCCGGTTTTCCATGTATCGATTCTCCGGGGTTTTCCCAACAGTGAAGTGACCTCCGTTTTTGACAAGCCGACTTGTAAAGAATGCCACGGACTCCCCGCCACTTTTATTGTTTTAGGTCTTTTAGTCGATTCCAGCTGTTGCACCCGTTTTTTCAGGACCTCAACTTTTAGCTTTAATTCTTGAACTTCAGTTGACTCAGCCAAAGCATTACCTGAAAAACCGACTAAGGCCATTACACACATTAAAATAGCGCAACGGCCCAATCCCGTTACTTGACGATATAAAAAAATATTCACTGGGGGAGTATCCTACGACGTTGAAAATATGCAAAAAAGCGAGATTAAAAACCCTATTTCAGCATAGGCTGAAAGCCGTTTGTTTTTATTGCCGCTAATTTTTGAAGAGATTGATCTAATGCTCGGAGTTGCGCTTGCAAGAGGGTAATTTCTCACTAACAACCGGCAAATGTTATTATCCTTTTACGGCTTGCCGCCATTATAACTAATGCTGAAACAGAACACTGCCGCTTATGCTTAACCTTTTTTATCACCCTAAACTATGTCTGAAAATTATTCGTTTGATCGTGATTATTCGCTGGATTCCTTAAAAATCCCCCCTAACTCCATTCAAGCCGAACAATCGGTTTTGGGCGGATTAATGCTCGACAACCAAACCTGGGATTCGGTATCGGATAAAGTGGTGGAAAGCGATTTTTATCGCCGGGATCATCGCTTGATTTTCAAGACCATCGAACAACTCGCCGAAAAACAGATTCCTTTTGATGTGATTACCATATCGGAAGCATTGGAAGCGATCGGCGAATTGGAAAACTCCGGCGGACTGGCTTATTTGGGTATGTTGGCAAAAGACACACCCAGCGCCGCCAATATCGTCACTTACGCCAATATCGTCAGAGACAGGTCGGTATTGCGCCAGTTGATTCATGTCGGCACCGAAATTTCGGACTCCGCATTCAACACCGAAGGCCGCGAAACTGCCGACCTGCTTGAAAATGCCGAGCGCGAAGTGTTTAAAATCGCCGAACAACGGCAACGCGGGCAAGGCGGTTTTTCATCGATCAAATCGTTGCTGGCCCGCGCTGTCGATAAAATTGAAACACTGTTTGAACAGGAAGGCTCGATCACCGGCGCCGCCACCGGCTTTACCGATTTTGACGAGCTGACTTCCGGGCTACAGCCTGCCGATTTGATTATCGTGGCCGGTAGGCCGTCCATGGGCAAAACGACTATAGCCATGAACATGGCCGAAAACATCGCCATCAAAGGCGATAAACCGGTTGCGGTATTCAGTATGGAAATGCCCGGAGACTCGCTGGCAATGCGGATGATGTCGTCGTTAGGCCGTATCGACCAACATCGCATCCGGACCGGAAAACTGGAAGACGACGAATGGCCGCGCTTGACTTCGGCCATCAACTTGCTGGCCGAAACCAAGCTCTTCATCGACGACACCCCGGCCCTGACCCCGACCGAAGTGCGCTCAAGAGCGCGGCGGCTGGCGCGCGAACACGGCCAACTGGGCTTGATCGTGTTGGACTATTTACAACTGATGCAATCGCCTTCCAGCGGCGATAACCGGGTCCAGCAGATTTCCGATATTTCCAGAGGCTTAAAGGCGCTGGCCAAAGAATTGAATGTTCCGGTGGTGGCCTTATCCCAGCTTAACCGTAACCTTGAACAACGCCCGAATAAACGCCCGATGATGTCGGATTTGCGCGAGTCCGGCGCTATCGAGCAGGACGCCGATTTGATCGTATTCGTGTATCGGGACGAAGTCTATAACGAAGACAGCCCCGATAAAGGCATCGCCGAAGTTATTATCGGCAAGCAGCGTAACGGCCCGCTAGGAACCGTCAGGCTCACCTTTCTGGGGCAATTCACCCGCTTCGAAAATTTTGCCGGCAATTTCTATAACAGAGGGGACGATGAATGACCCCCGCCGCCTATGCCGTATTCAATCAGGATGCGGTGCAACACAATTTGTCCCAAGTGCGCCGCTGTGCGCCCCACGCCAAAGTGATGGCCGTCATCAAGGCCAACGCTTACGGCCACGGCTTGTTGCGCATGGCCATAGCCTTGCAGCAGGTTGACGCCTTTGCCGTCGCCAGAGTCGATGAAGGCGTGCAATTGCGCAAAGCCGGATTCGACAAGCGAATTGCAATTTTAGAGGGTTTTACCTGCGCCGAAGAATTAGAAAAATTACTGCATTATCAATTAGAGCCGGTCGTGCATTCCCCCACCCAACTGGACATTTTTGAAGCCGGAACCGGACCCGAAGCCTGTGCGATTTGGTTAAAGCTCGATACCGGCATGAATCGCTTGGGTTTCAAAGCGCAACAATTCCATTTTGCCCATCAACGCTTAAGCCGCTGCGCACGAGTACAACAGCCGATCAACCTGATGACGCATTTTGCCAATGCCGACGATTGCAATGACGATAAAACGCTCAAGCAAATCGACCTGTTCAGGCAAACCGTTGCCGGTTTAGCCGGTGAGCGCAGTCTGGCTAACTCGGCGGGCATTTTGGGTTGGGCGCAATCGTTAAGCGATTGGGTGCGGCCCGGCGTTATGTTGTACGGCATCTCGCCTTTTCCCGAAGCAACCGGCAGGCAGCTCGGGTTGATACCGGCTATGGAACTGCACTCGCGCTTGATCGCGGTCAAGCCCATCGATGTCGGCGACAGCGTCGGCTACGGCGGCACTTGGACCTGTGCAAAACCCACCACCTTGGGCGTGGTAGCGATAGGTTACGGCGACGGTTATCCCCGTCATGCCAAAGTCGGCACGCCGGTGCTGATCAACGGCCTTCGCGTCCCGCTGATCGGCAGAGTGTCAATGGACATGATTACCGTGGATTTGGGAAGCCAAACTCAGGCTAAACCCGGTGATCCGGTAACCTTATGGGGCGCAAACCTGCCGGTCGAAGAAATTGCGCTATGGGCGGATACCATCCCTTACACCCTAGTGTGCGGCGTCACCCGGCGAGTGCAAATTATCGAGAAAAACGCCGACTGTTAAAATAACCGCTCCGCAATCGCAGCCATGACGTTGCCGATAAAAATCGTCTTCAGCCAGTACATGACTGGAAAACAACAATAAAACAAGGCCGAGAAGCACAAGCCAAAAAATAAGGTGTTTGACTCTTTTCATGATCGCAACCTACTGATTTTACCGTGCAAAAATCGGCTGTAGGAGTTGAGTTTAACCCCATGAAAAGCGGCGTGTCTGTAGGTCTTTTCTACAGTTGCCCGACGGTTGGAAAGAGTTATGGTGAAAAAATGCAGATGCATCAAGCTCAACATAAAAATGTTTAATTAGTGGGCATTAAGTCTATCGGCGAGAACGGGTACGCGTTAGTCGAACAAATTTGTTCGTCTTTGGCAATATTCCTCCATTCCGTAAGTCAATAGAAATAGAGTAATAAGTTATAAAAATGTTAATAGCATCATGAGGTGATCCATGAATTTAATCAGGCAGCTTGGCTTTATCCATCTAGCTTTTATCGTCTTTTTTAGCACAGCCGCCTTGGCTGAAGGAGAACAAAACATGAGTTTAATCCTCCAATCGGCGGACTTCTCCCATCAGGGAGAAATCCCTAAAGAATTGACTTGCGATGGCAATGACAGTTCGCCCGCTTTAAGCTGGTCCGGACTTCCGCAACAGACGAAAAGTCTGGTGTTAATCGTCGACGATCCCGATGCGCCGGATCCTGCCAAGCCTAAAATAACGTGGGTGCATTGGCTGCTTTACAATATTCCGCCGACGCTCAAAGAGCTACCGCGAGCCGTTACTGAAAAGGATTTACCTCAAGGCACACAACAAGGTAAAAACGACTGGAAACGAACCGGTTATGGCGGCCCCTGCCCGCCTATCGGTCGGCACCGGTATTTTCATAAACTCTACGCATTGGATATTGAATTGCCTAACCTGCATCAACCGAATAAGACTCAGCTTGAAAAAGCAATGGCGGGGCATGTGCTTGGACAGGCGGAATTGATTGGAACCTATCAACATGAATGACTGATGTGAGCTAGTTTAGGTAACGCGAAAATAAATGAAATCCGGTTATCAAATGTAATAAAGAACGGATGAGATGGGCTCACTGCCATTAAGTTAAGAGAAAAGCTCCCTCTCCTGCTGGAGAGGGTTGGGGTGAGGAGAATAAAAATAAGGAAAAAAGCCTTATTTGATCCCCTCATCCTAACCTTCTCCCGGAGGGAAAAGGAACTGTCCATCCTTAACTTAATGGCAGTGATGAGATGGGCTGGGCTGGACAGACTGGATTTAAATTGCCGTTTGGCTGAATGCCCGCTTCCTAACACCTGTAGCGTTAACCGATAATCCGCATAACTCACATCCTTGTAAGTTATGCAGGAGCAACGTAGCGGTGTGCTTATACTCAGCAGAAAGCTTACCCGAAGTGAAAGAATTTTCTCATATAAAGCTTTGGCTTCATTCGATTAATTGAAAATTGCTTCAAAAGAATAGCCGTTAAACTCCAGAATTTCTTTCATTCTTTTTAAGGCGTCCATTTGAATTTGTCTAACACGCTCCCTGGTTACACCCAGTTCTTGAGCAACCTGCTCTAGTGTGGAGCCTTCATAACCGCATAGTCCATAGCGACGGCAAATAACCTCGCGCTGCTTTTCGGAAAGTTGAAACACCCATTTGGCAATATTGTGTTTAATACCTTCTTCTTGTATTTTCTCAGCGGGCGATAAGCTTTCGCCATCGGAAATCGACTCAACCAAAGGCTTGTCAAAATCCTTACCGCCCGGCATGTCGATGGATGTAACCCGCTCATTCAGCTTGAGCATTTTTTCAACTTTATTGACTGGTATAGCCAAATGTTCCGCTATATCTTCAGCGCTGGGTTCATGGTCGAGCAACTGCGCCAAATAACGTTGGGCTTTAAGATAAGTATTCATTTCTTTAACGATATGAATCGGCAAGCGAATGGTTCGGGTCTGATTCATTATGGCTCGCTCAATCGTTTGCCTGATCCACCAAGTTGCATAAGTTGAAAATCTAAACCCCCGCTCGGGATCGAATTTTTCAACGGCACGCATTAACCCCAAGTTGCCTTCTTCAATCAAATCCAATAACGGCAAACCTCTATTCAAGTAACGGCGCGAAATTTTAACGACTAAACGCAAATTGCTTTCGATCATGATGTTACGGGCGGCTTCATCGCCCAACAGGGCCCGAGTGCCATAGATTTTCTCCTGATCAGCAGTCAGTAATTGCGAACGAGACAGCTCATTCAAATAAACCCGCGTTGCATCTATGCTTTTATCTTGCTTTGATTCAACAGGCGTTACCTCATCAATATCCTCGACAAATGTTTCATGTATCGCTCTTGAACGCTGTCCCAGTTCCGCTTCCACCTCTCCCATCCATGAACCCGCTCCCGCTGCATCCATGCAATCGAATGCCTCACCGATAACTGAACTTGCCTGAAGTTCATCATCAAAAGACAAGTCGTCATCAAATAATACACAAACATCATCGTCCAATAACTCAACTAATTCTGCCTTCATGATAACCTCTACATTGCTCGGCCTGCGCCGAAATGGTTTTATTGTCTTCCCGGTAAAAGAATAAGTGGATTCACCGGTTTTCCGTTTTTCCGTATTTCAAAATGCAGCGACGCCTGAGTCGACTTCGCTTGGTTAGGTCCTGCTTGACCGATTTTTGCAATAACTTCGCCTTTTTCTACTGTGTCTCCCTCGGTAATGAGCAACCGGCTATTATTTGCATAAGCGCTCAAATATAAATCGTTGTGCTTGATAATAAGTAAATTACCGTAGCCAATCAGGCTTTGTCCGCTATATACAACTTTACCCGCCTCGGTAGCACTCACGTTTTGTCCCATTTCACCCGCTATATCAATGCCTTTATTATCGGCTTGAGAAAAATATTTTAAAATTTTCCCTCTGACCGGCCATTGAAAGTTTAACTTTAACATGTTTTTATTATCAATTGAAATTATTGATTTTTTTTGCGGATTAGCCCCGTATTTTGCAACCTTAACTTTAAGAGTTTGGGCTTTATAGGGCAGGCGGGAGGTTAAACTGAAACTATTATCTAATGGAATAGAGGTCTTTTTCTGTGAGCTAATTCTATTTGTTACGGTTGCTGTGATCTTTTGCTGACTCCCTGCATCCCGTCGCACATCTGCCGGCATATCGGCTAAGTTCGAGGCGGAAAGTCTGAGTTTTTGGCCTATTTCCAGAGTATAAGGCGGAACAATCCGATTCCATTGCGCTAATTGCCGGTAACTCAGATTATAAATCAAGCCTATCCCAGACAAGGTATCGCCTTTTTTTACCAAATGATATTTTGTCTCGTCTTTGATAATTTCCGCATGATGTGTAATGACAGGGGTATTATTTTGACTGACAGAAGCGCATCCATTCACTAAAACCGACAACCATACACTAAAAATAAGCTTTAAAATAGGTGTCATAGACAAGCTATTTTGTTAATAAAATCTTTTTAGCCAGATTTATTTTTGCGGCCAGATAATTCGAGCCGCCGCGATCGGGATGCATTTTTTGCATCAAATTGCGATGAGCGGCAATAATTTCAGACTCCGATGCTCCCATTTTCAAACCCAACACTTCATAAGCTTCTTCAACCGACATCTTGCCTTTTACGTCGGTTTTATTCTGCCGTTGCGAAGCGCTTTGCTTTTCCGCATTAAATTTCAACCATAGCCGGTGCAGATAGGGTGCATAGCGTAACAATGTCGGCAATAAGCGCAGCACAAAGGCAATAGTTATACCGGCCAGAGCAAAAAACCAGTTCAAACGCCCGCTTGCAATCAAATAAAGCAGGCTTAATCCAGCAACGGAGAGAAAAAAAATTTTGATGTAGCGGGCTACCACCGGGGGCGAGGTTTTTAAAAATGCCCGTATCCCGAAAAAGGCGAGGATAAATAACAAAACCAGATAGATTCGAATCAAAGTTTACTCCTTCTGTTGTAAAGCTTAGAAAATGGGGCACGACGACTTGAACTACTAATCGCAGGTTGGAGCCTAGCTATTGCACTAGAACCCGTTTAAATCCGTGTTTCATTATTAGTAGCGACAATCCGTTTAGGATTGCTCTGAAGACTTTTTCTCCGTAACTACATCCGACCGTCCAAGCATTGTAGGGACTGAAAATCCGCTAAAACCGCAGCAGCGGCTAGCTTTGTAGACGTAGTATTTAGATAAATAATACCTTAAGATATGCCATCTTATGATAACAATCTAATGTTAGTTGATATGCTGAATGCTCAAATTCCGGTTTTAGGTTTTGTCGCCACGAGCGGAACCGGAAAAACCACGCTATTAACCCGCTTGATCCCGATTTTAAAACAAGACGGTTTGCGTATCGGCTTAATCAAACATAGCCATCATGATTTTGAGATTGATCAGGCAGGAAAAGACAGCTTCCGCTTGCGAAAAGCAGGAGCTTCGCCAGTCATGCTGGTATCCCGATATCGGCGCGCAATTATTAGCGACTTTATCCAAGAAGAAGAACCACAATTAATTGACCAATTAAAGCAATTCGATCAATCCGAACTCGACCTGATCCTGGTTGAAGGTTTTAAGGCTGAACAATTTCCTAAAATTGAAATTCATAGAGCTTCGCTTAAAAAACCACTGCTTTACCCAAACGATCCGAATATCATCGCGATAGCGACAGATTCAGCGTTTGAAACTCCCTCCTATCTAACGCAGCTGGATTTAAACCGGCCTCAGCTGATTGCTGCATTTATCCAAACCCATGTTATGAAAAATCATGATTGACGCCTGTAGCCAAGAATCCAAGCGGCTCTTATCCATTGAAGACGCTCTGGGAAAAATAAAAGCTTCTATATGTTCCATAAGCGGCACGGAGAAAGTGACACTCAATGACGCCTTGGGACGCGTGCTGGCAGAATCGGTTCATTCGCCGCTTAATATTCCCCATGACCGGAATGCGGCTATGGATGGCTATGCTTTTGCCGGCGGCGATATAGTTTATGGGCATGTCTTTACGCTTAGCGTGGTAGGAACTTCCTGGGCCGGCCGCCCTTTTCAGGGTCAATTGCATTCAGGCGAATGCGTCAGAATTTTTACCGGCGCCGTTGTGCCGGCCCACGCTGATTCTGTCATTATGCAGGAGCACGTGCAAGTCCAAGGCCGGAACATACATTTTCCGGCTGACACGCGAGCGCTGCAAAATATCCGAGGAATCGGTGAGGACGTAAAACAAGGCGACTGCTTAGTAGCCCAAGCTAAAAAGCTGACAGCAGTCGATTTGGGATTAATAGCTTCAGCCGGGATTGATCAGGTTACGGTTAAACGTCGGTTAAAAATTGCCCACTTCTCCACCGGCGATGAACTGACTGCATTAGGTTTGCAACTCGAGCCCGGGAAAATATACGACAGTAACCGGACTATGCTGAACGGATTCTTGGCCGACCCCGGTCATGACGTTGTTGACTTAGGCATTATTCCCGACCATAAGCAGTTACTTGAAGACAGCTTTATAGAGGCCTCCAAAAACTATGACGCAGTCATCACCACTGGCGGTGCTTCAGTAGGCGATGCCGATTATATTAAAGAAATCTTGCAAACATGCGGCGAAGTCAATTTCTGGAAAATTGCAATAAAGCCCGGCAAACCGTTGGCCTTCGGCAAAATAGGAGATTGTTATTTTTTTGGTTTGCCCGGCAATCCGGTTGCCGTCGTTGTCACTTTTCAGCAGATTGTAGTCCCCGCACTCCAGCAACTCTCCGGCGCACTCTTTACAAAACCGTTAAGGTTCACCGCGACCTGCACCTCCGCGTTAAAAAAGTCCCCCGGACGTCAAGACTATCAACGCGGCATCCTCAGTCAAGACGAGCGTGGCGAGTTTTTTGTCGCCTCCGCGGGACAACAAGGCTCACATCTGCTCGGTTCCATGAGTCAGAGCGATTGCTACATTGTTTTGCCGGAAGAATGTAAAGGCATACAAGCGGGCGATAAAGTCATCGTCGAACCGTTTAGCTTGCGGATAGAGTAAGGTTTAAACCGTTTCAGGAAGCTGAAGTCCCAGCTGTCAATCGGTCTCAGGTTGAGGCCAGTGGCTATGAAAATAGTTCATTTACCGCCAAGCCTTGAAGACAATTCTACGTTCGTTGAAATCGGAGCTAATCTATCGATACGACGGATAAGCTAACGACGTCGTTTTGATCGACGTTTCCTCTTTTTTGAGCAGCACCGACACTCGGCACACAAATCGTCCGATTTTGCTCAAAAAAAAACCCAAGCTCATTGAGCTTGGGTTTTTAATTTAGGCGCTTGGCAATTCCCTACGTTCGCAGGGCAAACTGCCACACTCTCATCGGCGCTAAACGGTTTCTCTTCCGAGTTCGGGATGGGATCGGGTGGTTCACGTTCGCTATGGTCACCAAGCAAACTGGTGTGGTCGAGTCGCTGTTCAGCTGGGCTTTTGTACCCGTCGACCGTCTTCACTCAGCGCTTTTGCTGAGCGTCGGAAATCT